>JAABUJ010000595.1_pt1 | contig 67655 bp, 70 predicted proteins | sample 5559131 | NCBI WGS metagenome assembly JAABUJ01 (sample SAMN10711875, study PRJNA513366) | rock metagenome | isolation source: Antarctica rocks | place: Antarctica: Victoria Land, Mt New Zealand nord | collected 2016-01-07 | reverse complement strand
GCTTGCCCTCCGAAACGCTTGCGGAGATGGTTCCTCTACTCCCTGTTTACGCAGGATAGCAAGAACTGTCGTTGAAGCAAGAAGCCCCGCCATTTAATCTTTGATTTTTATGGCTGGGGAGTGTCACTTGACAAAAAAGGCCATGAATTAGCATCAATGCAAGTATTGGCAGGAAGTCCACAGATCAATCTGAGTGATAAGAATGGTGGCCCTTTGGCATCATTGGCAGTCCTTGCGGGGCAACCAAGTTTAGAACTATCAACCCCGAAGAATGAACTGGTTCCTGCTGGCACAGGTGATTTACGCTTGAGTGCATTAGCTTCGGGGCCTTATATCACTTTCTATAATGAGAAAAAACAAGAGGTAATGGACTTTAGTGCATCACCTTATGACGTTCCTCGGATCAAGGCGTACAACGGAAAACATAAACTTATATGGCAAAAGCCATGATAGGAGCGAAACTGCAACGTTCGGATTCTAATACCAGGTCAGGGTTCGATTACTTACAGAGCATCCTGCCGCAGATCGAGCATATTAGCTTTACGGATCAAGACCTTGCCACAGTGCTCCTGCCGAGGCATAGAGGATAAGGGAAAACTATGACTGCCTACCAAGTCTACGAACAAGCTATTAAACCTTTGTCTGCGGAGGAAAAACTGGCGATTGCCCGGCTGATTATGGATGAGGTCGTTCCCAATCCGGCCCCGGAGCCGAGTGTTAGGCATTCCGAACTGACTACAACGACTCCCAGCCAATTGACTCCCAGCCAATTCGGATGTGGGCGTCATCTGTTGTCTGGTGCGGGGATTGATGTCAATGAATTATTGGCGGTGCCAATTGAGGATGTATTCTCAGAGTATATGCCGGAAGAGAATTGATGCCGCACATTATTGACACGCATACCTTCCTTTGGTTTGTGGATGGGGCGGCAGAATTGCCTGCTTCCGTCCGGCACCTAATTGACAATCCTGCGGATGCAACGCAAATCAGCATCGCTTCGTTTTGGGAGATCGGCATCAAAGCGAGCATTGGCAAGCTGCCACTGACGACCAATCTGCTGGGCCTAGAAGCGATCGCAGCGCGGCAATCCATCGAGATACTGCCGATCACGGTCCAGGCAATCTTTGCGGTCCAGCAGATGCCGCTTCATCATAAATATCCGTTTGACCGGATCATTGCCGCGACTGTGCTTAGAATGTGTATAAAAAGCCGATCAAGACCCCCTAGCCCCCAATCATGGGGGAACAGGAGGGGGTCTCAATTGCCTCTGGCTCCCCCAGAATTGGGGGGTGGGGGGCGATCTTACGCCTTTTTATACACACTCTTACGACGGGCGGCGTATTGTTGAGTGCCGATGCGATATTTGACGCTTATGGGGTTCCGAGAACATGGCAAGTAAGCTGAGTCATGACTGATCCAAGACTAACGAAATGGGCGGACACGCTCGTCCATTACAGCCTGTACTTGCAGCCCGATGAGCAGGCGCTGATCCGCGTGGACGAGGCCGCCATACCCTTGGCAAAGGAAGTGTACCGGACGGCGCTGGCGGCGGGCGCGCACCCGCATGTGCAGGTGCTGGTGGATGGGCTAGACGAAATCTTTTTGACGACGGCCACGGATCGGCAGCTCGAGTGGATCTCGCCCATCAAGCAGTTCGAGTACGAGACGATTGACGCCCTGTGCGCCATCGTCGCGCCCACGAACACGTCCGCGCTGTCCGGCGTCGAGACGGAAAAGCAGGCGCGGGCGCAGCGGGCGAACAGCGCCGTTCGGAAGTCACTGTTCACGCGCGCGGCGGCCGGCCGGGCCAAGTGGAGCCTGACGCTCTATCCGACGCCCGGCGCGGCGCAGAATGCCAAAATGTCGCTGGCAAATTACGAGGACTTCCTGCTGCGCGCCATGCTGCTGGACAAGGAGGACCCCGCCGCCGCTTGGCGCGCGTTCTCCCAGGAGCAGCAGCGGTATGTGGACTATTTGAACCGGGTCGAAACGTTGCGGTTCGTAGCGCGGGACACGGACATTTCCATGCAGGTCAGCGGGCGCGTCTGGGTGAACTCCGACGGCCACAAGAACTTCCCCAGCGGCGAGGTCTTCACCGGGCCGATGGAAGACAGCGTCAGCGGCCATGTCCGCTATACATTTCCGACGGCGCATCTTGGGCATGAGGTGGATGATGTGCGGCTGACGTTCGAGAATGGCCGCGTCGTGAAGGCGGAGGCGGCGCGCGGGCAGGAATTCTTAGAGGCGATGCTGGACAGTGATGAGGGCGCGCGAACGCTGGGCGAGGTCGCCATCGGCAACAACTACGGCGTCCGGCAGTTCACGCGGAACACGCTCTACGATGAGAAGATCGGCGGCACGTTCCACCTGGCTCTGGGCAATGCCTACCCTGAAACGGGCGCCAAGAACGTCTCCGCTGTGCATTGGGACATGGTCTGCGACATGCGGCCCGAAGCAGGCGGCGGTGCGGTCTACGCCGACGGCGTGGTGATCCACGAGAACGGGCAGTGGAAGATTTAAGGCCCCCCAGCCCCCAATAATGGGGGAGTAGGAAAGGAAAAGGCCGCGTCTACCTCTGGCTCCCCCATTATTGGGGGCCGGGGGGCTTACTTCTCATCGTTCAGCGCGTCCAGCATTGGGAAGGTGCGGCCTGCGATTTTGGGATCAATCCGCACCGCTTCTTTCAGTTCGGCCATGCCCGCCGCCAGGTCGCCGCGCTTGCGGAGGGCGTAGCCGAGGTTGAAGTGCGCCCAGGCATGGTGGCGGTTGATCTTGATGGCGCGCTTCCAACTGGAGAGCGCCGCTTCGGGGCGACCGAGCTTGTACTGCGCGTTGCCCAAGTTGAAGTGCGCGCCTGCAAACTCCGGGTCCACCTGGACGGTCTGCTGCCAGCGCTCCAGCGCGGCCTGGATCTGACCCTCGTTGCTCAGGATGATGCCCAGGTTGAAGTTCGCCCACGGGTCGCTGGGGTCCAGCCGGATCGCCTCGCGCAGCTCGGCCAGGGCGGCGTCCACCAGTCCCTTCACATAAAGCGCCGCCCCCAGGTGCTGATGCGGCTCGGCCTGACGCGGGTCGCTCTTGATGGCGCGCTCCCAGCAGATGATCGCGTCATCCAAGCGGCCTTCCGACTGATACGCGATCCCCAGGTGGATATGCGCCTGCACGTCGTCGGGGTCATGCTGAAGCGCCTCCCGGTACTGCGCCAGCGCCTCCAAAGCCATGCCGCGCTCGTGATACACCGTCGCGAGGTTGTTCCGGGTGACGCTCAGAGTCGGCTCCAGGTCCAGGGCAGTCCGCCACTCGGCGATGGCGGCGTCTATGTCACCCTGCTGGTAGAGCGCGGTGCCCAGGTTGTTGTGCGCGTAGCCGTGCTGCGGGGCGACCCGCACCGCCTCGCGCCACTCGAGGAACGCTTCCTCGTCGCGCCCCTGCGTCCGCAGGGCCAGGCCCAGGTTGTTCCGCGCCCAGCCGTCGTTCGGGGCAATCCGGATCGCCTCCCAGTAAGCAGCGATGGCGCCGTCCAGCTTGCCCGCGTCCGCCAGCGCATTCCCCAGCAGGTTATACGTTTCCGAATCGTCTGGATTGAGCTGGATCGCCTCCCGGTACTGGACAATGGCGGCCTCCCGCTGCCCGCGCGCCAGCAGGGCGTTCGCCAGCGTGATCTTGGGCTTGGGGTCCAGCGGCGCGCGCTGGGCGGCTTTGCGGTAGTCGGCGATGGCCGCGTCCATCTCGGCCTTGGCCCGCAGGGATGTGGGCGAAGTGAACTGCGGATTTTCCTGGCGCGATTCGAGTATCTGTCGCATGGGGCTACTCCTTGAAACGGGACCTCAGAACAGGCCGGTGATCGTTCCGGTGGCGTCAATGTCAATGTCCAGCGCGGCGGGATGCTTGGGCAGGCCGGGCATCGTGAGAATGTCGCCCATGAACGCGACCACGAAGCCCGCGCCCGCCGAGAGGGAAAGCGCGCGGACCCGGAGCGTGAACCCGGTCGGGGCGCCGCGCCGGGCCGAATCATCGGTGAACGAGTACTGCGTCTTGGCGACGCACACGGGCAGGCCGCCGAACCCGTGGGAATGGAGCCAGGCGATCTGCTTTTCCGCCTCGGTGCTGATCTCTACGCCGTCCGCGCCATAGACCTTCGTCGCGATCTCGTGCAGCTTCTCGCCAATCGGCTTCGCCGCGTCATAGATGGGCTGGAACTGCCCCGGCGCTTCCAGTGCGTCCAGCACGACTTGGCCCAATGCGCGCGCGCCTTCGCCGCCCTCGGCCCAGACATTATTGACGGCCACGCGCCACCCCCGCTCCCGGCAGTGCGCGGCCACGGCCTCGACTTCGGCGGGCGTGTCCGAGGTGAACGTGTTGATCGTGACGACGAACGGGACGCCAATCTGGCCGACATTGGCGGCATGGCGGTCTAAATTGGGCAGGCCACGCCGAACGGCCTCCACGTCTTCCCGGCTCAGATGCGTCTTGTCCACGCCGCCGTGCATCTTCAGCGCCCGGACCGTCGCGATCAGAACCACAGCGTCCGGCGACAGCGCGGGCATCCGGGGCGCGGCCACGATGTCGCAGAACTTCTCAAAGCCTAAATCCGACCCGAAGCCTGCTTCCGTCACGACATACTCGCCCAAGCGCAGGGCCAGCTTGGTGCCCAGGACGCTGGAACAGCCGTGCGCGATGTTGCCGAACGGCCCGCCATGCACGAACGCGGGCGTGCCTTCCAGCGTCTGCACCAGATTGGGCTTGATGGCGTCCCGCAGCAGCGCCGCCATCGCGCCGTGCGCCCCCAAATCCGCCGCCGTGACCGGGTGGCCCTTGACGGTCTGCCCGACCATGATCCGCCCCAGCCGCTCTTTTAGCTCGGCCAGCGACTCGGCCAGGCACAAGATCGCCATGACTTCGGAGGCGACCGTGATCTGGAACCCGCTCTGGCGGGGATAGCCGTTCCCCTTGCCGCCCAGCCCCACGACGACATCGCGCAGGGCGCGGTCGTTCACGTCCAGGCAGCGCCGGTGGGCGACCGTCCGCACGTCCAGCCCCAGCGCATTCCCTTGATAGATGTGGTTGTCGGTCATCGCGGCCAGCAGGTTGTTGGCCGACGTCAGCGCGTGCATGTCGCCGGTGAAGTGCAGGTTGATGTCCTCCATGGGGAGCACCTGCGCGTGCCCGCCGCCCGCCGCCCCGCCCTTCATGCCGAAGACGGGACCCATCGAAGGCTCGCGGATGGCGGCGATGGCCTTCTTCCCCAGCTTGCACAATCCTTGCGCCAGCCCGATGACGACGGTCGTCTTGCCCTCGCCCGCCGGGGTCGGCGTGATGGCCGTCACCACGATCAGCTTGCCGCGCGGCGCGTCGGAACCTAACCCCCCGGCCCCCGCAGAACCTAACCCCCCGGCCCCCTTCCCTGTTAAGGAAGGGGGGGTAAGAAGGCGTTCCAGCGTCGGTTGGCTGATCTTGGCCTTGTCCCGGCCATAAGGCTCCAGGTCGTCCGGCGACAGGCCGAGGTCGGCGGCGACATCCCCGATGGGGTGGGGGGTGACGGAATGGGCGATCTCCAGGTCGGTTGGCATGAGGCTTCCTTGTTCCCCGCCCTGAACGGCGGGGTTGTAAAAGAGCAACTTCCCGAGGGTAAGGGCAGAAGAGTATGATGCCTGCGGCACTGCGCCCGCGCAGGCGGGGGCTTGCACTATTGAAGCCCAGGGGTTCAGCCCTGGGTCTTAACGCCTCTCGTTCGGGTAAATCGCGATCTGCGACCCCTTCGCCAGCACCACCGAGTCCGGCGTCCGCCCTTGCAGGAACCGCCAGCGGTCGCCGTAGAGGTGCGTGAATTCCACGTCGAGTTGATAGTCTTCGACGGCATAGGTGCGCCAGGCCGGATGCCAAACACGGTATGCGGTCAGCCTGCCGCCGCGCGTGCGGCCAAAGCCAGCGTCCTGCTCCTTTACCCACGTCTCAAAGGTGTCCTGCGCCGGCTCCATCGCCGGGGTACGGGCGGAAACCGCCACCATTTGCGCCCTGCCGTCCACGACAAAATCATGCCGGACGCGCCGCAGGTCGCTGATCTGCGTCACGCGACTCGTGATCGGGACGGCAGTGTATGGTTCATTATACAGCAGTTTCGCCAATCCGCACACAACTGGGTTTGGGGCGAACTCGCGGACAAACACGACCCCGCGCCGGTCGCCCTGCCGGACATACAGCCGCAGGTTGAATTCGGGGAAGTCGCACAGCGAACGGGGGTAGGGGACGCTCCACCCCAGCACGCGCGTCTGCTCAAAGTTGAAGGCCACCAGGCTGCACCATGCGCTGCCCTCCCAGCAGTCCGGTTCCAGGCCGGGCGACAGATACGGCATCAGCGCCTCATCGGGCACGGCATACGAGATCAGGATCAGGTCGGACCACACGGCGGTCAGGAACGGGGTCATTGATCAACAACGCTGACGATGGTCTTCGCCACGCGGCTGAGTGTCGCCGGGTTCATCACTGCGACCCGCCGAACTATTGCGTTGCCTTCTGCTCCGAAGAGATACATAGGCCGCAGATAGCTCTGAACCGCAAGCCGCCCCGTCACGAGATCGGAAGGCAATATCTCAAAGCTGTGCGGATCGCTTGTCTTCTGACTGGAGATCATACAAACGAGATAGTCCATGCCTCCCATAAAGGGCAGTTCCGCCAAGACCAGAGCGGGCCGCCGTTTTGCGCCGGTTGCATCAGAAAACGGGAACGGAAGAATAACGATGTCGCCGCGACTAAACCGCGCCATCTGCGCCATCCTCCTCATCCTCAAGGTACTTCCACGCGGCGTCTTCCTCTGGAGTGTCCCAAACGCGGCGGAGAACCGGCTCGGCGGCCAGCATAGTAAGCCGCCCAAGCGATTCTTCCGCAGGCGCTTCCTCCCATTCCTCCTGTTGAGCGGCTTGCGCGATGAGAGAGGGAAGGTAGTCTTCAAGTGAAACGCCTCGCGCTGTCGCTCTCGCTTTCACGATCTGCTCTACTTCGGGCGCGAGTTCCAACATGACGGTCATTGTGAGTGCCTTTCTAGTGGTCGGACCAAACGGCGGTCAGGAACGGAGTCATGCAGCATGGTTTTCGATGGCTTGTAGAGCGAACTGCCTTGCACTTGCCTTTCCCATATAAGGGATTAGCTTCTCGCGATCCCAAACCTCTACCCCCTGCTTCTTTACTTCCTCATCTTTGAGCCGAGACAAGACACTGTTGGTGATGATCAGTATTCTCTTTGCCTTAGCAGTTTTTGCGTAATCAAGTGCGTGAGCCACCTCAGCATCTGAAACGCCGTTGCGTGAGCGCTTTGCGAAGATGAGGCGTTGTTGTCCATTTCTACCTGCAATTAGCATGGTTCCCGTCGCTTCATCCTGCTTTGAGATGGTGACAACATGACCTTTGTGTTTGAAGTAGCTCAACAAGTATGTGCCGAACTGCTCCTGTGTCATTTTATCCACCAAGTCTATGCCACCAGCTAAGTATCGCCTGTTGCGGAGTTCAACAGACGCTACCATCATCGCAAATACAAGAAGGTAAAGCCCAATGGCAAATAGCGGCACCAGCCAAAGAAGATGCAGAAAGCCCGTTAAGCCCATCTGCGTGATTACCCCTGCGTGGTCGGCAGGCCGAAGGCGCGGAGCCATTCTTGGAGCTTGGCGACGCGGGCGGTCTGGTCGGTGGGGATGGCGATGGGGCGGCCCCGCGCGTCTATGACCAGGCCGACGACGCCGCCTTCCACAGTGACGGTGCGGGACTTGCCCTTGCCCGCGCCGAGGTCGAAGCCTTTGGCCGGGGTGATCGTCGCCTCGTCGGTCTGGCCGTCGCCCATTGGCAGCACTTTGATTTGGCCGAAGGGGACGACTTCCACGCCGCTGTTCTTGAACGAGACGGTCAGGCACGGGTCGCCGTCTTTGGCGGTCCCGATGGGGGCGATGGCGTGGCCCAATTTGATGAGGCAGTCGCGCTCGAAGACCTGGGTGGCGGCTTCGGGGAGGATGGTGGACAGGACGCCGAGCTGGGGCATCATAAAGATCGAGTCCACGGCCAGCATGGTCACGCCTTCGGGCGAGTAGGCGTCGAGCATCATCAGGGCGGATTGGGCGCGGTGGGGGGCGTGGGACAGGACGCCGCCGCTGCCGACGATCATGTCCAGCTTCAGCATGTCTACCGTCGTCTTGCCGGTCTGCTTGTCCAGCTCCATGCCCGCCTCGGTCTGGCCGCCTTTGAGGCCGCGCGCCAGGGACTTGTGGTGGTCGAAGGCCAGGCGCAGGGCCTCGCGGGCGACGGCCTGCTCGATCTGCAAGTCTTTGAGGGTCTGCGGGATGGTCGTCGGGCGGATCATCTTGTTGCGAAGCTGGTTGCGGAGGTAGGCGTCGTCGGCCTCAAAGGGTATCCAGCGGGCGATGGCGGGCAGGCCCGCCTCAGTAAGCACGTTGCAGATGGAGTAGGACATGCCCAGATTGGCGGACACGGTGCGGACGAAGTTGCCGTTGAAGACCGAAAAGACGTCCGTGGTCGCCCCGCCGATGTCCACGCCCAGCACGTTGATGTTGCGCTCGCGCGCGATGGTCTCCATGATCTTGCCGACGGCATTGGGCGTGGACATGATGCCGGACGACGTCCAGGTCATCAGCTTGGCATAGCCGGGCGCCTGCTGCATGACGTGTTCCAGGAACAATTCGTGGATCGCCTCGCGGGCGGGGCCTAAATTTTCGCGGTCCAGGGTGGGGCGTAGGTTGGGCACTTCGCGCAAGTCCACGACATCGCCGACGATCTCCTCAACAGCCTTGTGCGCTTCCACATTGCCCGCGTAGATGACCGGCAGCTTCAGGCCGATGCCGAGGCGGGGCTTGGGGTCGGCGGAGCGCAGCATCTCGGCCATCTCAGTCAGGTGCGTCACCGTGCCGCCGTCCGTGCCGCCGGACATCAGGATCATGTCTGGGCGCAGGGCGCGGATGCGCTCCACTTTCTGATATTCCTTGCGCCCGTCGTCCACGGCGATGACGTCCATGATGATCGCGCCCGCGCCGAGAGCCGCCCGCTGGGCCGATTCGGCGCTCATGGCCTTGACGACGCCCGCGACCGTCATTTGCAGGCCCCCGCCCGCCGAGGACGTGCTGAGGTAAAGGTCTACGCCGCTGCCGTCGGGCCGTTTCGGCGTGATGACCTTGCCCTCTTCATCCAGGATGGTGTAGCCCGACAGCTCCTGAATCTCGCGGGCGGCGTTGGAAACGCCCACAGTCACGTCGTCAAAGGGTGCCTCCACCGTGGTGGGAGCCTCGCCGCGTGTGGTCTGGCGGTACACGTCCCCCTGCTTCTCGATCAGAATGGCTTTGGTGGTCGTGCTGCCGCAGTCGGTCGCAAGGATGGTTTGAATATTGCTGTTATCTGGCATCAGAGTTCCTATCGTTCCAGGCTCAAACAATGCGCGTGATTTCGGGGCGGTCTGCCCGGAGGTAGACATAGGGCAAAATGGCCGTCAGCGGCATGGCGCGAATGCCGTGTTCAGCCTCCAAGACAACCTGTATTTCGGGGCAGTAATCCATCAAGATTTGCCGGCACCGCCCGCACGGCGCAATGACGCCGCGCTCCCGGTCGGCCACCGCGACAATCGCCAGCGGCTTCGCCCCGCCGCTCTCAGACACCAGCCGGGCCAGCGCGACGATCTCCGCGCACGGGCCGCCGGTGAAGTGGTACAAGTTCATGCCGCTATAAATCGCGCCGTTGTCGGCATAGAGAGACGCTGCGACCGTATGGTTGTTGCCGTCGCCGCTCCGCGCCAGCATCTCCGACGCCAACCGAACCATGTCCTTGATAATATGCTGGTCAGTAGAGTAATCATCGCCGCGCGGGGTAGTCGTGCTGCCGCAGTCGGTGGCGAGGATGGTTTGAACGTTGCTGTTATCTGGCATTGGTGTTCCTATGGTTCAACTGTGGATAATCAGGGCGGTGCGCGTCAATTCCACAAAGTCGTTGTTGTCGAGTGCTGCAACAATGGCATCAAGGTTGGGGAGCAGCAGGTTTCCATCTCAATGTTTGTGATGTTGCCGGTCGAGATGAGCAACAGTTTTTCGGGACGGTGAACCAGCAAAAATGAGTCCACGAAGTCTGCGTCTTTGGTAATCACGACACGTTGTTCGTCTTCGGCAACACGGAGGATCACGCTATCTGAGGTGCGGTTCGCTTCGGGCAAATCAAGAGTGTGGACGGCATCAAACCCAGCCTCGCGAAGCCACCGAGCGATCCGGCGCGGCAGTTGTGCATCCACCAGGAACTTCATGCGGCAAGAAGCTCAACACGCTTGATCTGACTCATTCGTGTGGCATAACTCAGAGCCGCGAGAATATCCTCGCGCTCTAAATCTTCATAGTCCGCAAGAATTTCGTCGCTGCTCATGCCTGCACTGAGCAATTCCAAAATCGTCTCCACGGGATAGCGTAACCCGCGAATGGTCGGCTTGCCATGGCAGATGGATGGGTCAATAGTGATGCGTTCGCTCATTTCATGGTTCCTTTGGCATGGACTCAGAACTTTTGAGGCCGTCTGGCTAGTCCGACTGCGAATGCGCTACAAGTCACTCAAGCCTAACAAAGTAAATTGCTGATCTTCTTCACCTTTAATGAAAATCTGCACTTGATCTGGATCATGCCACTCCTGCATTTTGACTGTCTCCATGAATTTCTCCATGTCAAAATGCTTGAAGCTGCCTCCATATAGATTGGCTTGCATTCCCACCTGATTGCCGATTGCCCCCGAAGTTAAGTCCGTCAAAGGGCCGTACATTTTTTCTTCATCCGCGTTTAACCAAGCATTGACATTCTGCAAGGCTTGGCAATCCTTCTGCGGCTCGTCTTCGCCCTCAGTCCAGTATTCTTCATCACTGAATGATAACATGATTGTCCAGACCCAACTCATCGGAGTACCTCGTTTTTCTGCTTATGTTGCCTTATTAGGTGCAGTGGACGGAGGGCGACGGGAGAAGACAGGGGGCGGCCGTGATCAAAGAGCCGCTGAAAATGGTGATGCCTGCCATGAATTATTGTAGCATATTCGGGCCATCTTGGGTATAAAACCGGAACCCTGGCGATTAGACTGGTGTTGTTTTCATATGCCTATTCTAGAAACTCCCCCTGATTCGGTGCAAGAAGTGCTGCGCGAGCCGCGCCGCGAAGGCCGCGCACCCTCGTATACGCCGGAGCCGCGCCTCTCGATGCCCGCCGACGTCCTGCCGGACGGCCGTTTCGGCGAGCGCTGGCTGGTGGTGGACCAGACGCACCTGCGGGTGCTGACCTCGCAGGAGCGCGGCCCGGCGCGCATAGACCTAGACATGCCCCTGAGCGAGATCAAAGAGGCGCGCGCGGAGACCCTGGTCGGCAGCGGCGTCCTCCGGCTCGTGCGGCGGGATGGGCAGGTCGTGGAAGCGGTGCGCTACACGCTGGCCGCCGCGCCCGCGTTTGGGACGGCGGCGCGCATCCTGGAAGCCTGGCTCAAGGACGAAGAGCCGTCCGACTCGCTGTATGCCGAGTTCGACAAGCAAAAAAAGAACTGCGCCAAGTGCGGCGACCCGCTGCCGGACGACACCAACGTCTGCCCCAAGTGCGTGGACCGCAAGGCCGTCCTGATGCGGCTGCTTTCCTACGCGCTGCCCTACAAGGCCCGCGTGATCCTCGTCACCGTGCTCATGCTGGCCGGCACGGGCGTCAGCCTGCTGCCGCCGATCTTGAACAAGCACCTCGTTGACGACGTGCTGATCCCGCACCACTTCCAGGGCTGGATCGGCGGGATCGTACTGGCTCTGATTGGGGCGAATATTCTCGGCATCGCCATCAACGTCTGGCGCGGGCGGATGGTCGTCTGGATGTCCAACCACATGGTCCATACGATCCGGGTCCAGGCGTATGACCGTCTGCAATCCCTGTCGCTAGGCTACTATGACAAGCGGCAGACGGGGTCGCTGATGTCCCGCGTGACGCAGGATGTGGGCGAATTGCAGGACTTTCTGGTCCAGGGCATTACGTTTTTCTTGGTCAATACGCTGATCATCGTGGGCATCTTGGTTGCTCTCATGGTCTACAACTGGCAGCTCACGCTGCTCGTGCTGATCCCCGTCCCCCTGACCATCATCGCTACCCGGATGCTGTGGGGGCTGCTGCGGACGCGGTTCCAGCGGCTGTGGCACCTGCGCGGCAACCTGTCCGCCAGCATCAATGCGGCCATTTCGGGCGTCCGGGTCGTGAAGGCATTCGCCCAGGAGTCGCGGGAAGCGACCCGCTTCCGCGCCAAGTCACACGACCTGTTTGAAGCCAATGTGGTGGTGCAGCAGGCGTGGAACACCTACTTCCCGATCCTGTCGTTTCTGACGACCATCGGCATCTACATCATCTGGTTCTACGGTGGCCGTGAGGTCTTTTCCAACACCACTAATTCGACTCACGCCATGACGCTGGGAACGCTGACCCTGTTCATCTCCTACATCGGGATGCTGATGGGGCCGTTGCAGCAGATGACGCAGATCGCGGACTGGCTTTCCCGCTCCACGGCCAGCGCGGAGCGTGTCTTCGAGGTCATTGACGCCGAGCCGGACATCGCCGACACGTCCGATGCTGTCGCGCTCCCGCACATCGAAGGCCATGTGGAGATGAAGAATGTCCGGTTCTCCTATGACAAAAACCAGAGCATTCTGGAAGATGTGACTGTGGATGTCCAGCCGGGCGAGATGATCGGTCTCGTCGGGCATTCGGGGGCCGGCAAGAGCACCATCATCAACCTGCTGTCGCGCTTCTACGACGTGAAAGACGGCCAGATTTTGATTGACGGCGTGGACATCCGCAAGATCAAGATGGGCGACCTGCGCCGCCAGATCGGGGTCGTCTTGCAGGAGCCGTTTCTGTTCCCCGGCACCATCAGCGACAACATCGCCTATGCCAAGCCGGACGCCACGCCCGAGGAGATCATGCAGGCGGCCAAAGCCGCCAATGCCCACGACTTCGTGATGCGCTTTCCGGACGGCTACGACACCTATGTCGGCGAGCGCGGCGCGCGTCTGTCCGGCGGCGAGCGGCAGCGGCTGTCCATCGCCCGCGCGATCCTGCACGACCCGCGCATCCTGATCTTGGACGAGGCCACGGCGTCGGTGGACACCGAGACCGAGAAGCAGATTCAGGAGGCCATGTCGCGGCTGATCGAAGGCCGCACGACGTTCGCCATCGCGCACCGCCTGTCCACGCTACGTAACGCCAGCCGTCTGATGGTCATGGAAAAGGGCAAGCTGGTGGAACTGGGGACGCATGATGAACTGCTGAACAAGCCGGAAGGCGTCTTCCGCCGCCTGGTGAACATGCAGCAGGACGTCAACAAGCTCCGCGAAAATCTGATGGAGGCGTAACCGATGGCCGACACCCAAGACATCAATCCGTTCGCCGTCCGCTTCCTGGACCCGAAGGCGCTGCGGCTCTTTCGGACCGATCCCCGCGACGCGACCGTCCGCTTGACGCTGGAAGGCGACATGTCCTGGCGCGAAGTGCGGATCGCCCGTGCCTTCCCGTTCTCCGACCCGGAGCGCTACATCGGCCTGCGCGACGGCGACGACAAGGACATCGGCATCTTGACGACGCTGCATGGGCTGGACAAGGACTCGCGCGCGATCATCGAGGAAGAACTGGAAAAGCGCTACTTCACGCCGCGCATCGAGCGGGTGCTGACGGTGAAGGAAGAGTTCGGCGTGGTGACGTGGGAAGTGGAGACGGACCGGGGGCCGCGCCGGTTTCTGGTCCGAAACCTGCGCGACAGCACGTTCCCGCTGGGGGCAAACCGGCTGATGATGACCGACACGGACGGCAACCGCTACGAGTTCCCGGATGTCAGCACGGTGGGAACGAAAGCGATGACGGTGTTGTCGAAGGTGCTGTAAAGAGAAGGGGCGGGCAAGGAATAAGGGCGGGGAACCCCGCCCTTTTCTTGTTTGTCCCTCGCGGCTCTACACCGAGCGGCGGCCAGTCAGGAACTGGTACAGGAACACGATTACGGCGACTACCAATATGATGTGGATCAGGCCCCCTCCAAGATGCATCAAGAAACCAATCAGCCAGAGGGCCACCAACACTGCCCCGATGATATACAGAATGCTTCCCATTGCGCTTTTGTCTCCTTAGCTTAGTTGCTTCATTATTTCCCAATTATTCCTGAACTAAACCATTCAAATCGGCCGTTCCTTGTAATATTAAACGACCATTTTCCACGCCCGCACTTGTAATTGTCAGCGGAGCCTTCAAGCCGGAGAAACTGACAACGGGATTGAGCGCGTCCAGGGCTGCATTGACCAGGCCGGCGGGAATGGGGACGCTGCCGACACGCGCGCCGCTCGTCACGAAGTCCAGTTTGCCCGGTTCCGCCGCGTCCGGCGCGAACCTGCCCGCCAGCGCCGCCGTGGTGCGGAGGCCGAGGAACGTCACGGGAACCCGCGCCTCGACATCGGCGGTTCCCAGGGTCACGACCAGCCCCGGCAGGAGCGGCTTGGACTGGGCAAGGTAATCCGTCAGGTGCGTTTGGTCCATCGTCGCCGTGAACCGCGTCCGCCCGACATGAGACAGCCGCCGCGTCTGGGTGTCAAACGACACGTCTTCGGCGTCCGCGTTCAGCGTATCCAGCGTGAGGCGGGGCGAGAGATGCACGTCCTGGCCCTGGATATGGACGTCGCGCGCTCGCCCGCGCGTCAGCGCGAACGGGTCGCCGTCCACCTGCACGTCGTACCGGGCCGCCGGTCCCAAAACGGAGGGCAGGGCATCGGCGATCTTGTGGGCGGCCGTTTCCTGGACCGGATGGCCGCAGCCCCAGAGCGCCGCGCCCGCCAGGAATGCGGCGAGGAGGCTAACCGTGCGAGGCGGAAGATTTCGGGTCATAAGCATTGGAAACGATGACGCTGTCCGCGCCGATGGTCTGAACGAGCGAAAGGGGAAGCTGCGGCTTGCCGTGCAAGGCGTTGTCCAGCAGGCCCGTCGCGAGCAGCAGATGCGGCACGGTCAGGCCGTCCGTGTCTACCGCAATGTCGGCGATCTTGCCGAGGATGGTTCCAGCCTGGTTCAAGACCGGACGACCCTCGAGCGTCTTTACGGCTCGTTCATCTGGATTGACAGGGGCCATGTCCGTCAGCGCCTCTTCGCCCGTGATCGTCAGTGCGTCCGTCCCCAGGCCCTGCACCTGACTTGCCGCCAGGAACTTGGGCTTGGTAAACATCCCGCCCCGGTCTACCAGGAACCCGGTGACATGACCGGCTGAGGGCTGAAAGACGACATCGGCGACCCGCCCCAATCGTTCCCCGCCGGTCAGCGTCACGACCGCAAGCCCCACCAATTCACGCCCTGTTTTCAGTGCCATTTGTGTCGCCGCTCCTCATCGCACCTGCCATGCCTACTCTACCCAGCGCGTCCAGGCAGCAAACGTCGGGTTCAGGCAGCAAACGTCGGGTTCAGCGCGGTTCGTCTGCGAATGTGTCCGCTAACTCGCCCGCCGTGGTCAGCCGTGCCAGCCGAATCTCATACAGTTCCAAACCGACCGCGCTGGCGACAAGAATCAGCCCGACCAGCAACGTCCCAATCCCAACCGGGCCGAGGCGCGCCTCGTGAACGGAAAGCAAAACAGCGACCACAGTCACGATGAAAGCCAGCAGAGCCAGCGAGAGCAGTGTGCTCGCGCCCCACAAGGCGTTGATTCGCTGATGAAAGAGGGGAATCTGCCGCCGCAAACTCTGGCGTCGCGCCGCCGTCGTTCCCTCGGCCCGGTACTCCGCCGTCAGCTTTCGCATCTGGTCGGCGATGCCGCTGTACTTGGACGTGTAGCCGGATAGGAGAATGGCCGTGGTCGTGATGAGCGCGGCGGGGCCGACCGCGTTCCCGATGGCGCTGATGACAGTCGGGACTTGCGCGAGTGTCTGAGGCATAGGATGGGACCTCTTGCGTCGGTCCCCAGGGCTGAACCCCTGGGCTTTGGAAGCGCCTGCTGCCCGCCTGCGCGGGCGCAAAAACTCCGATGCCCGCGCCTCCTAGTCGCTACGCTCCGTAGCGGAGTAAAAGGCGGGGATTTGCTCTACCATAGCCCTGCCGTTCAGGGCGGGGACAGCCGGATGTCTCTCGGCTACGAGGTCAGCTTCTCCGCCCCCGCCGGCGCGGCGGGGGCGATCCCCTCCGCCATCTCACGCCTGCGGGTTAGAGCGAACAGGAAACAAACGCTCATTACCAGGCCCGCGCACCAGTAGGGCGCGGGCGGGCCGACGTGCCGGTAGAGATAACCCGCCGTCGCGGGGCCGGTGGCGCGGGCGAGGCTGTCGAACGAGGCGGACAGGCCCAGGGCCGCCCCCTGCGCGGTCGCCCTGCGCGAAACGAGGGAGCGCAGAGAGGGGCCGTTCAGCCCGTTGCCGATGGAAATAGGGATCATCGGGCCGACCAGGAGGAGCGCCAGGACCGGCGCAAACGGGAACGCCAGGAAGCCCAGCGCCATCAGGCCGATGCCGGCGACAACTAAGTTCGGCTCACCAAAGCGCTTGACGAGACGCCGGATCAGGAAGCCCTGGATGATGACGATCAGGACGCCGATGTAGGCGAAGACGTAGCCTGTCATCACGACGCTGTGGCGGGCGTCACTGCCCGGCAGAAGGCGCTGTTTCAGGTAAACGGCAAACGTGCCCTCCAGGTTGCCGAAGGCGAACGTGACGGCGAACGTCAGCAGGTACAGAAAGCCCATCGGCCCGCGCACGGCCTGCGTCATCAGACCCAGACGCGATGTGAGACTCGTCGGCGGGCTGCCCGCCGCTTGGGGCGCGCGCTCCGGCTCGGGCAGGTAGCGCGCAATCCAGACGAGGTTCGCCAGCGCGAGCAGGGCGGAGAAGTACAGCGGCCATTGCAGCCCGATCTGCCCGATCATGCCGCCGACGGCGGGGCCGAGGATGAAGCCGAAGCCGAAGGCCGCGCCGATGTAGCCCAGGCCCATCGCCCGCAGGTGCGGCGGGGTGATGTCGGCGGCATATGCCTGCGCGACGGCCAGGGAGGCCGAGGAAAAGATGCCGGCCAGGATGCGGGCGGCGAACTGGCCGTAGATGTTGTGGGTGGACAGCCCGAATATCGTGTAGAAGACGGCGTCGCCGATCAGCGACCCGATCAAGATCGGCTTGCGCCCGACTCGATCCGACAGCCGCCCCCAAAACGGGGCGAACAGGAACTGCATCAGGGCGTAGCTCGCGCCGAGCCAGCCGCCGTACTCGCCGATGCGCGGGTCCTGTGCGTCGCGCAGGTGCATCCCGCTCTGGACATAATCGGGGATCAGCGGGATGATGACGCTGAAGCCCAAGACGTTGATCATGACGGCGAGGGCCAGCAGGGCGAGCATGACGTGCATCCGGCGGTCTTCGGGACTGAGCGCCTTCTTGGGGTCGGCCATAAGGGGACAAACTCTCCGTCAGGGAATCGGGTTCTAAACTCCGGCTTTAGTATACCCCAGCGCGGAGAGCGCGGGAGCAACGAAAAATTTTCTAAAAACATATGAAATTACCTGTTTAGAAAGAAGGAAATTGGGGGAGGGACAGCGAACGTGTGCCCGTCGCCATCATCGTCATCCCCGGCGCTGTACTACCGGGCCGTCCGGCTCGACTTGTCTTGGCTCAAGACGGTCGTTCTGCCTTTTCTCCGCAGGGAAGGAGTTTTGTCCATGTCCGCGCACGACACTGAGGAGGCCGCCGCCTCTCCCGCCGCCCCGACCGCACGCCCGTCCTGGGAAGCCGCCGCTCCGGCGCCGCGTCCCGCCGCGCCGCCGCGCCCGGCCTTCACCCCTCATCCCACGCCCCGTCCCGCACCTGCCGCCTCGGCAGAGACATCCCGGCCCTATTACGCCGCCGCGCCATCGCCCACTTCCGCCCCGCCGCCTGCTACGCCGGATCAGGGAGACGAGGTCGTGCAGTACGACCTTGCAGGCAACCCCGTCCCCTCCGCCGCCCCCCGCGCGGCGGCGTATGCGCCCCCGACTCCCTTAGGGTACTCGGCGGGAACGGTCGCCTCCTGGCCGCCTCCCGTCGGCGGCCTTGCCCCCGGCGGCTCCCGCAACACGTCTGGAGAGGCGGGCGAGGTGCCGCCGGAGATCGCGCGCTTGACCTGGAACTGGGGCGCTTTCTTCTTTCCCGTGATGTGGTGCCGCAAGCACGGCCTCGCGATGGAAGCCAACGTGCTCCGCTACAGCTTTCTCGCTCTCATCGTGCTGCGCATGGCGCTGCATGGGATCAGCCCCACCGCATTCGTCGTGCTGGGGGCCTTATACGGCGCCGGCTACTCAGTCGCTCGGCTGTATCTCGCACTGAAAGGGCATCAGATGGGCTGGCGCAGCCGCCATTTTCCGGGAGGCGTTGCTGAGTATTTTCAGGTCCAGAAAGCGTGGATGTGGTGGGGCTTCGGGATCAGCGCGGCGTGGACCGTCGTCCTGCCGGTGGTGATCTTTCTCGGCGCTCTCGGAGCGGGACTGTCCATGCAGCATCACCAAAGCTATAGCAGTCCCTACGGTGGCTACAGCCGGCACGCCCGCCCCTGGCCGAACTCGGCGAACACGACGCCGGGCGGCAGTGGCTCCGCGACGCCCTAGCAGGGAGGAAAACCATGTCACAGACAGACACACTGGCAGGTGAGCCGGAGGACGAGGATGTCCAGTACGACCTGGCGGGGAACCCGCTGCCGGCGAAGCGGAAGGCGGCTCCCGTTCTCGCCACCCCGTCGGCCCCGCCGGGGGGATTCTTAGCCGCCCCCGGCTTTTCCCCGCCGCCTGCCTACACGCCTCCGCCGGGATTCACGCCGCCGCCCGGCGCGGCCCCTGCGCCGGGGCAGGATTCCCGCTGGGTCAATCCCACGCCCGCCGCCAAGTCCGCGCCGTCCGGCCTGGCCCTGTACGGCGGGCTGGCCGGGGCTGCCCTCGTGCTGGTCGCCCTCATCTTCGTCGTGCGCGCGCTGCGGCCCGTCACCGTGGCCGCGCCGACGGCTTACAAGACCTACACGGCCATTGACAACACGTTCTTCTGCGACCAGCCCGCCGGCTGGACGATGCACGAGACCGGGGCCACGAGCGGCGCCCTGTCCACCGTCACCTTCGAGAAGGCCCATGTGCGCGTCCGCGTCGTCTCCGATTCCATCGGCTCCTTGATGGCCGACACCATGACGAGCAACACGTCCACCGAGACCCTTCCTGGAATGCCCCCGCCGCCCCCGCCGAAGCCCCCCGTGGAGAAGCTGCACGCGATGGACAAGTCGCAGCTTGCGGACGGCCTGCCGGGCTACCAGGAAGGCCCGATGCAGACGCTGGAGTCGCGCGTCGGCGATGCCCGCATCTCCGAGTGGACGGCGGACGGCGGCAAGATGCACGGCTACCGCGTGACGATGCTGGGCAGCCAGCGCGAGATGACCGTCATCTGCATTTCCCCGGAGCGCAACTGGGCCATTATCCAGCCCGCCTTCCAGCACATGATCGCCAGCGTCGTTCCGGGTAGCGGTTAATCGCCGAGATTAGCCTTCCTGCTGACAAAGGAGAGAAATGATTAACGTCGCTGGCCTTATACGCTCCTACCGCAAGCGCCGGACCATCAAGGCTTACCTAACGCGCATCGGGCCGCTGCTGGCAAAACGCTACGGCAAATCGGAGCGTTACACGCCGAAACAGGTGGAAGAAACCGCACGGAAGGCAGGGCTGCCAATGGATGACCTTTGCTATGCGCTGTCCGTCTATTGCAATCAAGATGCCTTTGAAGCCTACCATGCGGAAGCGGGAGAAGAGTGCAACTACTGGCAGATGCGGGCAGAAGTTGCCGAACACCATTTTCATGGCAATGTAGCGTTTACTCCGCAGGATGTGTCTGAAGTGGCCGCTTCCTACTCTCACACGGGAGGGGATCATTCTGGCGGACATGATTTCGGCAGCGGGCATTCCGGCCATCATCACTAACGGCTTACACCGCCATCGGAGGCATCATCCATGCTGGTCATTCTGCCGTACCGGGCGAAAAACCCATCGCCGGTCTTTCCTTATGTGACGGTCAGCTTGATCGTCCTCAATACGCTCATTTTCGCCCTCACCTGCAACGGCCACCTTCAGGTGCGCGAATCCGTCGTCCAGCGGTTTGCGTTCACGCACATGAGCTTCAGCCCGCTGACGCTGCTGACGGCCATGTTCCTGCACGGCTCCCCGCTGCACCTGATCGGGAACATGCTGTTCCTGTGGATCTTCGGCTCGGCGGTCGAGGGACGGCTGCGGCCCCTGCGCTTTTTGGCCGTGTATCTGTTCACCGGGATCGTCGGCGACCTGCTCAGTGATTTCGTCATGGGCCTGGTGAACCCGGACGTTTATAATCTGGGGGCGTCGGGCGCGATTATGGGACTGGCGGGGGCATACCTGTACCTGTTCCCCTACACGCCCATTCGGCTGGTTTGGTTCATGTGGTTCTTTGTCCTGCCGCGCGGCGGCATCACCGAGTGGCAGGCACGCTGGGTCATTTTGTACTTTGTCGGGTGGGATGTCGTGAACGGCATTCTCCTGGGCGGCGGTGATGGGGTAGGGCATCTCGTCCACATCGGCGGCGCGGCGGCGGGCTTTCTGGCGGTCTGGCTGCTGCGAATGCCGCGCGACGGGGAGGCCGTGGCCGAAGTGCAGGCGACGCTGTCGGACCTGCGGGACATGACGCTGCTGCCCCTGCACGACCTGGAAGCGCTGATGCAGCGGCCCACGACCGATGTGCGGCTGATCCTGGCGTACTGCCGGCAGTCGCTGATTGCGCCCATCGGGGCGAGCGAGGCGAAGTGCCTGTGGGCCTTGCGCCAGTACGGCAGCCTGCTGATGGAGCAGGCCGACCCCTGCGCGCTGGCCGGACTCGTCGTGCCGCTTTCGCTGCCGACGGCGCGGCAAATCCCGCCGATGTTCTTCCTGCGGCTCGGCTCGCGCCTGGAGCGGGCCGGGGAGTATGACGGGGCGGTGCGGCTGTACTACCGGATGTGCGAAGTGTTCCCGCCCTGCCCGGATGTCGAAATGGCCTACCTGCGCGTCGCCCGGATGATGGAGCAGACTTACGGCGACCGCTCCCAAGCGCGCTTTTGTTACGCCAAGATGCTGGAGCTGTTCCCAAAGGGCGCCATGTGCCTGGAAGCCGAAGGCGGCCTGCGGCGTCTTCCCGCCCCGCGTTCCGCGCCCACCCCGGTCAATTGACAAACGTAAAGAGTTGCCGGTATAATACGCTGACGGCGGGAGACCTCTCCAAAGGATGGGGTTGTAGCTCAGGGGATAGAGCGAGGGACTCCTAAGCCTTAGGCCGCTGGTTCGATTCCAGTCAACCCCACTTCCTGCCTGTCAAAGCGCCTGTCATGGAGGATAAACGATCACGGAGAGGTCGCATAGTTGGTCTAGTGCGTCCGCCTCGAAAGCGGATGTGGCGGCAACGTCACCGTGGGTTCGAATCCCACCCTCTCCGCCAGCCCATCGCGAAACAAAAAGACGCCCCGCCGCATCCCCTGTGGCGGGGCGTCTTTTTTGCGCCTCGTTTACAAGTCCGTCCGGGTCAACGGCTTTTGCAGGATGTCCACCGACTGGGCCTCGCGGCGCGTCTCCTGGCCGTTCAGGTAGGTCACGACGTAGGTGACCCGCTGTGAGCCGGCCTGCGCGGCGGGAGCGCCGGGGTGGACCTTCTCGGTCGTCGTCAGCGTCTTGCGGACGCGCACGGTCAACAGAAGCGGCATCTTTTGGACGTTCAGAGTGTCACCGGGCTTGAGCCGGTTGATGTTCTTGTTCGGGTTGGCCGTGATCAGGTCGGCGAGGGAAATGTGGCTGCGATAAGCGATCCGGGAGCCGAGGTCGCCGCGCCGGACGGTGTAGGACTTGGAAGGCGGCGGCGTCCAGAAGTAGGACGCGGCCTGCTCCGGCGTCTGCCGGGTGAGGCGGGTATCCACGGCGCGATTTTTGATGTCCTCGGATTCGATGATTTCCGGCTGGCCGACGATCTCCGCTTGGGGAGGGGCCTGCGCCCAATGGTCTTTGACGAGCCGCAGGGTCTGCGTGGCCGCGTCCGCCGTCGGCAGAGCGACGCTGGGGCGGCCTTTGACGAAGATCACATAAGCGTGGACGTGGAGCGTCAGGCTCTGAGACAACTTTGTCTTGACGACGCTGTCGGGGTCCTGGGGAGCGCCGGCTTCGGCGCGGACGAAGCGGACTTTCTGCATCCGCACCGGCTCTTCCCCGGCATAGGCCGCGCCGACCTTGGCCTGCTCGGCGGCGGCGATCAGCGCGTTGGCCGTGGCGGCGTTGTGGACGGTGGCGATCGGCTTGTCGTTGACGAGAATGGTCACGGGCTGGCCCAGGTGACGGAGGAAAAAGAAGACGCCCCCGCCAATCAGGAGGGTGGCCGCAAGCAGCGCCGCCAGCCCTTGGAAGATGCGCAGCTGGCGGGCGAGAGTTTCGGCGGCGGGCGTTCGCGGCGGCGTTGTTTGGGTGGACATGAGGCATGACCCGTAGGGGCGCGATGAATCGCGCCCCTACACCCGTCACCAGGGCTTGGCCCTGGCGACCTGCATCTGCTGCTTCATCTGGGAAAGCGCCGTCTGGAGCTGCGTGTCGTATTGCAGATCATACAGCGCCTCCGCGTGGGTGCGGAAGAAGGCGGCTTCTTTGCGCTGGTTGGCGTCGGGGATTGTCACCTTGATGTCCGGCTCGATGCCCTTGTGGTTGATGTCGTTCTTGTGAGCCGTGTAATAGTGCTGGGTCGTGATCTTCACAGCGGACCCATCCGGCAGGGACAGAATGGACTGGACGACGCCCTTGCCGAAGGTCTTCTCGCCGACCAGGATGCCTGAACCCGTGTCCTTGATCGCCCCCGAGACGATCTCCGCCGCGCTGGCGCTGTTGCCGTTCACCAAAACCACCAGCGGATAATGCAGGTGCAGGTGCTGGGAAGGGTCGGCGTCCAGGTGCTCCATCGTTTCCAGCGACTGCGACTTGTCCTTCATCCACAAGACCGGGCCTTCCGGGATAAAGCGGCTGGCGACCTTCTGGGCGATGTCCAGCAAGCCGCCGGGGTTCTCGCGCAAGTCGAAGACCAGCCCGCGCATCCCGTGCGCTTCCAAGTCCTGAAGCGCCGCCCCGACCTGGGCGTCGCTCTCTTCGTTAAAGACGGACAGCTTGATGTACCCGATCTTGCGGACCGGATCAATCATCGCGTGTTCCACGACTTCCTGATGGACAGTGGCGCGGATCATGCTGATGATGACCGGATGGGGCTTGCCCTTGCGGAGCAGCGTCAGCGTGACTCGCGTCTCCTCCGGGCCGCGAATCAGCTTGACGACATCCGAGTCCTTCAGCTTCAAAGTGGGCTTATTGTTTACCTTCACGATGATGTCGCCCGCCATGACTTTCGCCTTGATGGCCGGGCCGCCGGGCAGGGGCTTGACGACATACACCTGCTGGGCCTTGTTGGTCCCCAGCAGGGCGCCGATGCCGACGAACTGGCCCAGGTTTTCCTCTTCCATCTCTTTATAGGTCTTGGGGTCCATAAAGGCGGTGTAGCGGTCATGGGTCGCGCCGACCATGCCCCGGATGGCGTTGTAGGTCATCTGGGTGGGGTCAATGTCCTTGCCGTAGTAGCCCGCCTTGAGCGTCGCCAGCACGTCGGCATAGGTCTGGTACGGCGTGTACGTCTCGCCCTGTCCGTGGGCCGCCGTCAGGACGGCTTCGGAAAGGCGCTGGGGCACCATGTCAACCACCGTCGTCAGCGAGCTCAAGTTGTGGACGCCGCGCAGGTCGTTAAACGTGACGCCGCCGGCAAAAGCGATGCCCAGAAGCGCCGTGGCGCCGGCAGTTCGCCCGATAAATTGTCCGATACGCATAAATGCTCCCTATCTCCTCTAGCTTCGGTTGGACGGGAGCCGCGCGACCCGCCCGGAAAGAACGTCAACCGCCCGGTTCAGCGGCCCGTCGCCCGCCGTGTCGGGGACAAGGACGTCGGGTTTGAGGCCGACGCCGCCGAACCGGCCGCGCGTTGCAGTCAGCAGCTTGCCGACGGTCATGGTGAAGCCCGACCCGTCGCGCAGCGTGATGAGTTTCACGTCGCCGGCATCGCCAAAGGTACTGGAGCCGACCAGCTTCGCGCCTTTGCTTTGCAGAGCCGCCGCCAGCAGTTCGGCCGTGTTGTCCGTCCCCCTGTTCACCAGGACCGCAATGGGGCAGGTGACCGGGGCGTCGGCGGTCAGCGTGATCGGCTGGACCTTCTTGCCCTTCGTCTCAACATAGCCCAGAGCGGTCGCCGACGTCAGCTTGGCCGCGATGGCCGCGCCGACTTCCATCTGGGCGCGCAGGCCGCCGGGCGTGTTGCGCAGGTCCAGGATCAGGCCTTTGGGGTCCGTGCCGAAGCCGGCCAAGGCGGCGGCAAAGTCTTTGTCCGCACCGGGAGTAAACTGAACGATCTTGATATAGCCGATGCCGCTGGGCAGGCTGCGCGAGACGATGGGGGAGACGACGGTCGGGGCGGATGTGTCCAGGGTGAGCGTCAGCGGCTGGGGGACGCCCGCGCGCGTCACCGCCAGCGAGATCGTCTTGGCGGCGGGGTCGTCCAGCTTGGTCTGGGCGTCGTTCAGCGACACCGAGTTGTCGATCTTCTTTTGGAGCGCCGTCACGGTCTTATTGAAGGTGGGGGCGTCATCCTGAAGGGCTTTCAGCGCTTTGGTCTGGTCATAAACAAATTTGTCGTTGTAGACCCACAGCCCGTTGATGGCGGTGATCACGTCGCCGGGCGCCAGGCCCGCCTTCTCCGCCGGGCTGCCCGGAACGGGGGCGACGACGACGAGGCGGTACTCCGTGTAAGCCGGGAGGTCCTCGGTTTTGGCGTGGGGGACGCGCCTGACGCCCACCGCCGCGCCGATGCCGTGATACCGGCCTTTGGCCTCATTGCCCAGTTCGGCGACTTCGGCGGCTTCCAGGAAGCGCGAGTCGGGGTCCTGGAGCGAGGCGATCATGGCCGCCGCCGCGCCGTGAGCCATTTTGGCGTCGCTCGGCAGCGGGTCCACATAGCGCGCTTTGACCAGCCGGTAGACGTTGTCGAAAGTCGCGCCGGGGCCTCCGCCGGTCAGCTCATCGGTCGCGCTGCCGTCAGCCCCCTGCTCGCCCGCCCCATCCCCCTTCGCCGCGACCGCGACGGGATGGCCCGCTGAGACGAGGACCAGGGGAGAGTGAGGGGCGACGGCAGCCGTGGGACGATACAGGTTGTGGCCGGCGGGCCGGGCCGGGCCGAGGTAGGAGCCGGCGGCAAACGCGCCCGCCGTCAGGGCGCCGACCACGAGGACGCCGGCAAGGCCGGTCGCGTTCAACTTCAACTTCTTCTTCCTTTCCTGCGCCCCGCGTCTGTCCGGGGACGGCGGGGATCGTGGAGCGAAATAGGGACAGTGTGCATAACAAGAAGCAGCGCGGGGCGGTTCCGCGCCGTCACGCCGCCGTCACGCCCCAAACTAGAGAACAGTGCATTATACCATTCCACCGGGTCCGAGTCAACGAGGGCTTCCTGTCGCGAATCCGGCCCCGTTTGGGGTATCATAAAGGCGGGAGTCTCCTGCGTTTACGGTTACTTTTACGCTCTGGCCGCCGCGCCGGGTTCCCGCTCTCAGGAAGGATCGGCGAGTCCCGCCGATGGCCGATCCAAACCAAAACCTGACCGCAAGCAACCAAAACTTGACAATGACCCTTTCCAACCCGCGTGACGAAGCCCTGGCCGATCTGCGCGACCGGCTGGCGAACGACGAATCAGACCCGACCAACCCCGGCACGGAGGCCGTTCCGCTGGGCGCGAACCAGATGCGCGTGACCGACAACCTGGCGCAGCTCCTGGACATCCTGCCGCCGGCCCTGCGGGCCGCGCTGGAACAGGACGACCTTTCGATGGGCCTGATCGAGATCGTCATGGACCTGGGGCGCACCGCCGAGGCGCGCTTCGCCGACGGCCGCGCCGTCTGGCTGCGCGAGGACACGCCAGTCACCGCCGAGGACATTGACTTCGTCACGACGCGCGTCGGCTCGTTCGGCAAGGACAACCGGGCGGGCATCGAGCGGACGCTGCACCGCATCTCGGCCATCCGCAACCGGCAGGGCAAGATCGTCGGGCTGACCTGCCGCATCGGGCGGGCCGTTTATGGGACGATTGACATCATCCGGGACGTGGTCGAGTCCGGCAAGTCCATCCTGATGCTGGGTAAGCCCGGTCGCGGCAAGACCACCAAACTGCGCGAAGTCGCGCGCGTCCTGTCGGACGAGTTCAAGAAGCGCGTCATCATCGTGGATACGTCCAACGAGATCGCCGGCGACGGCGACATCCCGCACCCGGCCATCGGGCGCGCGCGCCGGATGCAGGTAATTGAACCCGATGACCAGCACGCCGTGATGATCGAGGCCGTCGAGAACCACATGCCCGAAGTCGTCGTCATTGACGAGATCGGCGTCGAGCAGGAGGCGTTCGCTGCCCGCACCATCGCCGAGCGCGGCGTGCAGCTCGTCGGGACGGCGCACGGCAACTCGCTGGAAAACCTGCTGATGAACCCGACGCTCTCGGACCTGGTCGGCGGCATCCAGGCCGTCACCCTGTCCGACGAGGAGGCCAAAAAGCGCGGGACGCAGAAGACCGTGCTGGAGCGCAAAGCGCCGCCGACCTTTGAAGTGATCATCGAGATCATGGAAGTGGACAAGCTGGCGATCCACCACGACGTCACCCGGACCGTGGACCGGATGCTGCGCGGGGGCCAGCCCCGCCCGGAAATCCGCGTCCGCAACGCTTCCGGTCAGGTCGAGGTCGTGCAGAAGTCCGACCTGGAGGCGCCCCGCCCGCCGGACCGCGACCGCACGCCCTCGCTCTTTGACGACGGGACGCGCGGGCGCGGCAACTTCGGGTCAGGCACGCCGTACCCGGCGCCCGCCCGCGAGAACGGCCGCGAGGAAGCCGCCGAGGCCCCCTCGCGCATCGCCCCGCCGACGCCGGAGGGGACGCCGCTGACGAACGGCGGTCCGCCGACGCTCTCCAACGGCAAGCCGCTCCCGACGACCCTGCGCGTCTTCCCCTACGGGGTCAGCCGCAGCCGCTTGGAGCGCGCCATCCGCACCCTGCGCATCTCGGCCTACATCGGCAAGGACGTGAAGGACACCGATGTCATCATCGCGCTGAAGGCCAACTACCGCAAGGAGCCGGCCAAGCTGCAAGAGGGCATCACGCGCAACATCCCGACCTATGTGATCAAGAGCAACACCTATGTCCAGATCGAGAGCGTCCTGCGCGAGATCTTCAGGATGCCGCAGGAGGTCTCCGAGGAGGACGTGGCGATCTCGCAGGCCGAGGAAGCCATCGAGGAGATTCTCAACGACACCACGGGCGGCCTGAACTCGCTGGAGCTGTCCCCGCAGAACTCGTTTCTGCGCCGCTTGCAGCACCAGATCGCCGAGAATTACAAGATGGTTTCGGAAAGCATCGGCCAAGAGCCGAACCGGCGGGTGCGGGTCAGCCGGCCATGACAGCTTCCCCCGCCCCTAACTCTGGGGGAGCCGGAATGGAGAGAGCCGGAGAGGAAGGGCGGGGGGACCCCGCCCCTACACCATCGCCTGTAGGGGCGGGGGCTTCTCAGGGAATGTTCATCACCTTCGAGGGCGTGGAAGGGGCCGGCAAGACCACGCAAATCGCCCGGCTGGCGGCCCGGCTGCGCGAATCGGGCCGCCGGGACGTGCTGACGACGCGCGAGCCAGGCGACGGCCCGCTCGGTCAGGAGCTCCGAACCTTAGCCCTGCACCCGCCGATGGGCATGGTCGTCGAGCCGCGCGCCGAGCTGCTCATCATGCTGGCCGACCGTGCCCAGCACGTCGGCCAGGTGATCGGGCCGCACCTAAACAGCGGCGGTATCGTGCTTTGTGACCGCTACGCGGACTCCAGCGTCGCCTACCAGGGCTACGGGCGCGGGCTGGACATCGGCGAGATCGCGCGTCTGAACGGCTGGGCGACCGGCGGACTTTTGCCCGACCTGACCGTCTTGCTGGACCTCGACCCGACTGTCGGGCTGGCCCGCCAGCGGGAGCGCAGCGTGATGGAGGAAGAAGCTCTGCCGTTCCACCAGCGCATCCGCGCCGGCTTCCTGGCTCTGGCCGAAGCCGCGCCCCAGCGGTGGCTGGTCCTGGACGCCTCCCGTCCGCCCGACGCGGTTCACCAGGACATCTGGGCCGCCGTTTCATCCCGCTTGCCCACCCCATGAAACTGATCATCGCCCTATGAAACTGATCATCGCCATCACGCATGAGCGCGACAAGCATAGGCTGGCGGATGCCCTGCTGCAAGAAGGCCTGAGCTTCACCAAGCTGGGCAGCACGGGCGGCTTTCTGCGCCAGGGCAACGTCACGATCTTGATCGGCGTCGAAGATGAGGATGCGGGGCGCGTTTTGGGCGTCATCAAAGACGCCTGCCGGTCGTCCGAAGGCTTTGTCAATCTGCCCGACCAGATGGTCGGCAGCGTCCCGACCCTGGGCGCGTTCGCCCCGCACCCGGTCCGCGTCGAGGCCGGCGGCGCGGTCGCCTTCGTGCTCACGGTGGACAGCTTCGAGCGGTTTTGACCCAGACCCGGCCTTGAAAGGCCGGGCTACTATCGAGTGAAAGCCCCTCCGGGGCTGAGTTCTCCTGAGTCGCGGAGCGACTTCCACTTACGAATAGCCCGGCCCTTCAGGGCCGGGTAAGCGTTTATGCTCCAAAACATCCTTGGACAACTGTATGCTGTGCGCGTGCTGGAAAATGCGCTTCAGAACGACCGCCTGGCCGGCTCGTACCTCTTTGTCGGCCCGGACGGGGTGGGGAAGGCGACGGCGGCGCGGCAGTTCGCCAAGCTGCTCTGCGGCGCGACTTCGGACACGGACCCGCTGGCGCGCGCCATTGATGCCGGGACGCTGCCCGATGTCCGCAGCCTCGACCCGCCGCCGTCCTACATCACCAGCATCGCGCAGGTCTGGCCCCGGCCCGGCCACAAAGAGCACCCGCCCGAAAACGCCCTGCTGCGCGACTTGCAGTTCGAGCCGATTTCGGCCCGCAAGCGCGTCTTCATCCTCCATGACGCCGAAGGGCTGGGGCGCGGCGGGGCGGACGCCGGCAACAGCTTGCTGAAGACGCTGGAAGAGCCGCCGGCCTACGCCCATTTCCTTCTGACGGCGGCCTCGACCGGCGGCGTCATGCCCACCATCGTGTCGCGCTGCCAGGTCGTCCACTTCGGCCTGCTGCCGGCCCAGGAGATCGAAGACGCCTTGCAGGCCCGTTTCGGCGTCGCCCCCGCCCAGGCGCGTTTCCTGTCCGCCTACTCCGAAGGCCGTCTGGGCCGCGCCGTCTCGCTGGCCCGCTCTCCCGCGCTGCTTTCGGGGCGCGAGGCGCTGCTTGACCTGGCTCACGATCTGCTGACCGCGCCGCCTATCAAGAGCTTCAAGCTGGGCGAGGAATTCCGCAAGCTGGCCCCAAAGATGAAGGCGGCGGGCGAGGACGAGGCGGCGGAGACAGGGGAAGAAAAGACGGGACGGGAGCCGCTGACGCGGGCGCTGGACCTGCTGGCGACCTACTTCCGGGACGTTCTTTCCGCCGCTGTAATGGGGCCGGAGCGGGCGTCTCTGGTGAACGTGGACCGGCGCGAGGAGATCGTCGAGCTGATAGGCCGCTACCCGGCGGAGAAAACCGAACACGCGCTGGCCCTGCTGCTGGACATCCGGCAGGCTATCGAGCGCAATGCGAACAGCCAGCTTGCGCTGGACGTGCTGTTCACGCAGCTCACGATGCTGGCCTAACGCCGGATCACCGCCCCGCCCTGCGCCACCTTCCCCAACTCCTGAGACGCCGCCGCCCGCACGGCGGCGTCCGGGTCCTTCGCCGCCAAATCCGCCAGCGTCGCTTTCGCCGAAAGACATTCCATCGGTCGCCGGTAACTGATGCCCGGATCCCGAAGGATCAATCCTATCCGCCTGACTACTTCCAGGCGCGAGCCTGCGCCGACATTCCGCGCCCGTTTCTCCAGGGCCAGGAGGTAGTCCGCCCGAGGCGCGGCCAAATCGGGCGTCGGAGGCGCGGCCAGCGCCTCCTCGCGGGGCCGGTCGAGGGCATAATACTTTACCACATACACCGCCGGCGCGAGGAACAAGGTCATCGTGACGGCGAACGTGACCCGCATCAGCCACTTCCAGAAGGGGGGCAGGGTCGGCTTGGGCGGGGGGGCGGACTCTTGGGACGACATGCGCCTATTATACCCGCGCGGCTTGGCACGCGCCGGGGGCGTTTCTAAAATCGCAGCAGCATTTGGAACGTGAGCCGGTGCCGCACCTGCCCGCCCCGGTCGCGGGGGACGTCGCGCAGGTACTGGTACAGGCCCCGGAAGGTCAAGTTGGAACTGGACGCATAGGTCAGGCCGAGCGACTCGCGCGAGGCGCTGCTGTTGCCTTCGGGGTAGACGAACAGGGAGCGCGACACGGCGGCGCTGATGCGCCCGGTGAAGCGGTAATCTCCTTCAGTGTAGTAGCCCAGGATGCGCTTGTCGCCGTCCGCCCCAATCACGAACTCGCCCCGCGCTGTCGTCCGGTGGAAACCGTAGGAGCCGTCGCCCGCGATGCGGCTTTTGCTGATGAAGCCGCCGCGATCCGCGCGGACCCGTCCTGAAGGCGGCAGCTCGACGGCGAAGGGGTCCTCGACCGTCAGGTCCGTGATCGGCAGGCGGCCTTGCAGAAGCGAGCCGCCGACGTTGACGACGCCGTTGCGGGTGGTGAAGGTCCGGCCCAGGCGGAACGTGACGACCCGGTTCGGGTTCACGTCCAGGTGGTTCGGCCCCGTGCCGGTCGTGAGCGAGAAGTCGTAATTGAGGTAGCCGTACAAACGGCCTGAAAGCGCCAGGCCGAAGTCGGTCCGCAGGCCCAGCGACTGGGCATACAGCGGCTGGAGGATCAGCAGGTGCGGGTCGTACACGGCGAGCAAGCCGAACGGGATCTGGAATTGGCCCGCCTTCAGGTAGGCGGTCGAATTGAAGTCCGATTCGACCGGCAGCCGGTAAAGCACATACGCCTCGCCGATCTGGATGTCCCGGCCCCGCGCGATGTCCGGCGGGTCTTCGGCCAGAAGCTGAACGAACACATTCCCGCGCGCCTCGCCCTTGCGCGAGATCTGGTGCTGCAAATCCAGTTCCGCCGTGTTGACCCATACTCCGCCGCGACGGCCCGTATCGGCCGTGCGGGTGCGGACGTCCAGCGCGCCGCTGACCAGAAAGCCGCGCCCGAGCGGGATGGGGTCGGGCAGCGGCACTTCCGGCGGCGGCTGGTCGGTCGGCGGCGGCAGCGCGGGGCTGTCCGTGCCGTTAGCCCCGGACGACGGCGCTGGGATGTCGGAGGCCGGCGATCTCAGGTGCGGCGCCGGGGGCGGGGCGGGCGACTGAGTCCGTGCGGCCACGGGCAGCAGGAGCAGGGCAAGGCAGGCGGGCCAAACGCGGTTGAGGCGGAACAGAAAGGGCATGGACGTGCTGAACTCGTTCTTTAGACGGGCAGGGCAGGCTCTTCGGACTGACTTCCCTTGACAGAGCGGCGCGATTGTGACACAATGAGAGACTGTAAATTACCCGCCGATGTTTCACGAATTTCTTCGCGATTTGCGCCGGATACAGCTCCCAGCCGGCACGCAAAGATAGGCTTCCACCCTTGATGGACTTCGCACCTAGCGCGACTTCGCCGGCTGTGACCGAGCCGATTGCAGCCGAGGCGTCGCCCTCCGATCTTCAATTCCGCGATACGGGGCAAGACCAGCATCTGGTCGCCTTGCACGAGGTCGTGGGGGCGGTCGCCCGGCAGAATGATCCGCGCGCTACCCTGGCCCTGATCGCCGAAAAGGCGCGCCTGCTGACCGGCGCGGCTTCCGCCGCCGTCAGTCTGCTGGACCCGTCCCACACCCTGCTTGATTTCGCCGCCGTCGCCGGGGCGGACGCCGCCGACATCCTCGGCCAGACCGTGCGCGTCGAGGACGCCCTGGCGGGGCGGACGGCGCTCACCGGCGAAGTGTTCCTGACCCACAACCCCGACCGGAGCCACCCCGAGGCGATCTCCGCCGACCCGACGGCGCCCCTCGGCGTGGGCGTCCGCTCCGCCGTGGTCGTGCCGCTTTACCTGGGCGGCAAGCCGGCGGGGGCGCTGACCGTCCTGAACCGGCTCGATGAGGGCGCGTTCAGCGGGAGCGACTTGCTCCGGCTCCAAACCCTGGCGAGTCTGGCCGCGCAGGCCCTGCACACGGATGAACTCCGGCGGCAGGCGGCGCAAAAGCAGCAAGAGCGCGACATCCTGTTCCGGGCGGCGCAGACGACCTCATCCTCGCTTAACGTGCAGGACGTCTTGACCAATGTCCTCGGGACCGTGTCCGGGAGCATGGAAATGACGGCGGGGGCGGTGTTTTTGCTCAACGATGAGCGGACCCGGCTTTACATCGGTGCGCACCGGGGGCTGGCCGAGGAGGATCAGGACCGGCAGCTCGCTGCCGACGGCGGCAGCCAGGCGGCCCGCGCTCTGGCCTCCGGCCAGCCCCTGCGCCTCAACGGTGTCGAGGAAAACCTGCTGGAAGATTTGCCGCTGCCCGGAATGCGGTCCCTCCTGCTCGCCCCCATGGTCGCCCGCTCCACCCCGGAAGGTCTGCTCGTCGTCGGCTCGCGCCAGCCCGGCGCCTACACGAAGGAAGATGCGTCCCTGCTGTCCGCCGTCGCCAGCCAGGCCGCCGTCGCCCTGGAAAACGCCTGGCTGTATGAGGACGCCACCCGGCGCGCGCAGGAGGCCGCCGCGCTCTATGAGCTGTCTCAGTCCGTCGGGGCGACCCTGAACCTCAACCGCATGATCCACTTCGTCGCCGACAGCGTCCTGGCTCTGCTGCATGTGGACAAGTTCGCCCTGTTCCTTTATGACTCGGCCTCGGACAGCCTGGAGATCAAGGTGTCGCGTAACATCCGCCGCGAGACCGCCCAGACCATGAAGCCGCGCATGGGCGAGGGCATCGCCGGCTGGGTGCTGGAGTTCGAGACGCCGACGGCCGTGCAGGACGTAAGCGCCGACCACCGCAACCGATCGTGCCCGATTGACGGCGAGGGAGTCACGTCGCTCGTCAGCGTTCCCTTGCAGTCCGGCGACCACGTCATCGGCGTCCTCCACGCCATGAGCAGCCGCCGCCGGCTGTTCACGGTCGGCGAGATGGAGCTGCTTTACACTATCGCCAACCAGACCGGCGCCGCCATCGCCAACGCCCGGATGTACGACGAGGCGCGGCAGAAGTCCGAAGAAATCCGCAAAGGCGTCCAGCGCATCGCCCGCGCGCTCGGCTCCTCGCTGGACGGGCGGCGGACGGCGCAGACCATCGCCGATCTCGCCCTGGAGATGACCGGGACGGACCGCGCGCTGCTGTTTGCGCTGGACGCCCAGGGCACGCTGACCGCTCGCGCCGCCGCCAACTTCAAGTCCGCTCTGGCCGGGCTGTCGCCCATTCCGCTTTCGGACGGCGGGCGCGGCCCGGAAACGGCGACTTCCTTCGTCGCCCGGCGCGGCCGGTCACTGACCATCGAGGATTTTGCCAAGGATATGCGGTTCGTCCTGCCCGCGTTCGCCGCCCGTGAGCGCATTGCAGGCTACCTGGGCGTGCCGCTGAAGCTGGGCCGGGACGTGCTGGGCGTCCTGGAAGTCTACACCCGCGAAGCGCGCCGCTTCACGCCGGACGAGATGCGGCTGATGATCACCTTCGCCAGCCAGGCCAGCGTGGGTCTGCAAAACGCGCTGCTGGTGGAGCAGGCGGGCCACCGCCTGGACGATCTCCAGGCGCTGGGCGCGTTGGCGGAGATGGCGGCCCGCCTGCGGCCCCCTGGGGAACTTTTCCCCGCCGCCCTCCGTCTGCTGGGGGAAGCGGCCCGAGCGGACGCCGGCGTTCTCCGGATATTCGCCCCGCAGGACCGCACGGATGTCTACCGGCGCGGGGACGGGGGCGAAGACGGGCGGGAAACGGAGGCGCTCCTGCGCGATCTGGCGGCTCAGGTGGAGGGCGCGGCCCATCCGGGGCTGGTTCCGCTCGATCATGCCATGCCCACACTGGTCGTCCCGATCCCCGCCCTGCCGGATCGTCCGGCGCAGGGCCTGCTGATCCTGATGCGGGCGCCTCAGCGCCCCGGCTTTGACAGCCATGAGCGGCAGCTCGCGGAGACGGCGGCCAACCTCCTGTCGGCCCGCGTGGGCATATTGTAAACTGATTTTAACCTGTTTTTCCGTTTGGATTTGGCCGATACTAGGGCATAAGCTGGTAAAGTTGTCATGGAAATTATCATACGAAATGGAAGGCCTGCCATGGTGGAACAAGACGGTCGGCTCGGAGAGAGCGACACCCTTCACATCGAATTCCCGGCCGCACCCGAGCATGTGGGGCGGGCGCGTCGGGCGGTCGCCGAGTTTCTGTGCCGCCGTGCCTGGAACGGCGACGATGCCGACGCCCTTCTGCTGGCGGTGGGCGAAGCCTGCAACAATGCCGTCAACTATGGCGGTCTCGCTTCTGCCGATCCGCGCCTGATTGTTTCCTGTCAGCCGCTGGACGGTCAGCGTCTTCAGGTAGATGTCCGCAACCAGGGCAACGGCTTTCACCCGGACCTGAGCGCATTCGGGCAGATGCCTGATGCCGAGTTCGCCACGCATGGACGTGGATTCGGGCTGATGCTGGCCCTTGTGGACCAGGTTCAGGTCCTTTCGGATGGCGAGAATACGATCGTCCGATTGACGAAGTCCCAAACCGCCTGAACGATTTTCGACCGGCAGGCTTAGTTTCTGGTTTTTCGGGTATACTGTCTAAGAAACTGGGTTTCCCCCAGCAATTCCCTTTGTTCGCATCGGTCTGATGCCTTCCGCTACGACTTCCTCGGCTCCTTCGGCTTTAATTTCCGTCGTGTCTTTGAATTCTTCCGTGACGGCTTCACTGTTTGCGCGGGGAATCTCTCACGCGAAAGGAGCCATTCCCTTATGGCAACCAAACTCTATGTCGGCAATCTGAGCTATCAGACCAACGACCAGTCTCTGCACGATCTTTTCTCCGAATCCGGCAGCGTTTCCAGCGCCCAGGTCGTCACCGACCGTGACACCGGCCAGTCGCGCGGCTTCGGCTTCGTCGAGATGGCGACCGAGGCCGAGGCCCAGGCGGCGATCTCCGCCCTCAACGGCCGCAACGTAGACGGCCGCGCCCTGGCCGTCAACGAGTCCCGCCCGCGCGAAGGCGGCGGTGGCGGCGGCAGCCGTGGCGGCGGCGGCTATGGCGGCGGTGGTCGCAGCGGCGGCGGCGGTTATGGCGGTGGCGGCGGCAGCCGCTACTAAGACGGGACAAAGCGCGATCGGTTCTCCCTGGACCGGTCGCGCTTTGGATTTTATTTTAGCAAGGCCGTGCGGCCCTGCTGTTGCCTAGCGCACTTCCCGTCTCGGAACCGCCTGAAAAAGCTTGGAAACCTCGCCACGATCTTTCTTGAGCGGTGCGTAGCGTTTTGTGGCCGCTTGGCGGCGGCTGCGCTCTTCTTGCGTCAATAGATAAGGCTTCAGCCATGCGCTCAACAGCCTTTGGCTGCCCCCGTGACTTCGGCGATCTCGCGCATCGAAAGTCTTTCCTCGACGCGAAGCCGAATCGCCTCCTGTGGCAATTCTTCGGAGATGCCATCGTAAGCCCTCCCTAGTTCGCCCGCCGGAAAAAGACAAATCGCCCGCTTGAGTTAGACATCAAGCAGGCGATCTGAAAGTGACAACTCCCCATGGCTAAAGGCAGGGGCTTCTCTCGACTTTACGAACACTGTATTGCCCTACAGTGGGTTTTCTTGCCCTAACAACAGGGTTAGTTTGCAAGTCCTGTTTCCGCTAACTCTCCGCTTAGACTTTAGGGTTCATTACTGGTTAGACTTTAGGGTTCATTACTGGTCGCTCTGGTTCTTCACGATCTTAGTCTTAGGCTCTTAGCCGTGTGCGTGGCACACTTGTGGCAAAAGCCAAAACAAAAAAGCACAAACCAGTACACGCCAGGTCACGTTAGGTGCCGATGGATTTCAGGTCACGTTAGGTGCCGATGGATTTCAGGGGTCAGAAACGATTGATAACAGGATACCCGCAAGGCACAAAGATTAAGACAATCTCATGCCTTGCGTTCATTCTTCACTTCGGAACTAGTTCCTGCTTCGCAGGAAAGGCATGGAGCCTTATATCCCCATAGATAAATCTAGGCGCCTTACGGCTCTCTGGGTAAAAAGAGTGGTGGAGGATAGCGGGTTCGAACCGCTGGCCTTCTCAATGCCATTGAGACGCGCTACCAACTGCGCCAATCCCCCACGCGGCTTATGGGATGTATTATACACGCTTGCGCTGCAAAAATCAAGACCCTTCGGCCAGTTTTTCGCCATTAGCCCGTCCCATAGGCGTCGTTGACGATGGCGGCGATGGCACGTTCGGGCTTGCCGCCGACGTAGAACCAGAGCAGGTAGACCAGATGGCCCAGGGTCCAAACGCCCAGCAGGGGCCAGTAGAGGCCGAGCGGCGGGTAATGGGAGATCAGTTCTGGCAGGAGCTGCCACGCCCGGTAGGCGGCCAGGAAGTAGGTCAGTACGCCGCCGACCGTGAACGACAGGGTGCTGGCGCTGATGAAGGTGTAAGGGCGGGTCAGGTCCAGCGCGACGAACTTCGGGCCGGGCGTTTTGTAGATGTAAATGTCCTCCATTCGGTGCGCCACCAGGAAGTCGCCGCCCAGCAGCGCGTTGATCTTCTTTTCTAGGGCCGTGGCGTAGATGCGGGCGAACAGGTTGTAGGTCAGCAGGTACGCGCAGAAGAAGCCGGCGTAGACGATAAAGAAGGGCAGCACGAAGATCGCCGCCCGCAGGGGGTGGTAGAGGCTCACGGCCAGGTTCAGCAGGGTTAACACCGTGAACAGGTGGTTCGCCTGGAAGAACTGCACATAGTAGCCGTAGTGCATGCCCCGCATCCGCTCAAGCTGGGCTTGGAGGACGCGGAGCTGCGTGTCGGCGAGCTTTTCGGTGTGTTCGGACGCCATGCGCGCTCGCTTCTATAGAAGAAGCGTCAGCGAAGCCCCTCCCCTAGTGGGTGAGGATTTTCTGACGCCTTGCCTTTCCGAAGGCAAGAGATTGAAAGTCTTGCAGGTATTTACAATAACATGGTATACTCTGTAAGCATATGGTCGTCAGAGCCTACAAGTTCAGGATGTATCCCGATCAGGCACAGTCAGAAATGCTGGACAAGCACTTTGGCTGCGCCAGGTTTGTCTTCAACTGGGGTTTAGAGCAGAAGTCCAAAGCCTACTCAGAGCGACAGGAGAAACTCTCCTGCCTCGCCCTGATGAACCGACTTCCTGAACTCAAAGCCGGACTGCCCTGGCTCTCCGAGGTGAACGCCCAGAGCCTCCAGATGGCGCTGCGGAACCTGGACGTGGCCTTCACGAACTTCTTCAAGAAGAACGCCGACTACCCGGCGTTCAAAAGCAGGAAGGGCAGACAGTCGTTCCAGTGTCCGCAGTCCTGCTCCGTGGACTTCGGAAAAGGCGTCCTGCATATCCCGAAGATCAAGGGCATCAAAACAAAGCTCCACCGCCAGTTCGAGGGCAAGATCAAGACCGTCACCGTGTCACGAACGCCGACGGGCAAGTATTTTGCCAGCCTCCTGGTGGAGCGGGAAGGCGAGGAGCCTATGCCTGCGCCTGTCACAGACAACACGCTGGGTCTGGACGTTGGGCTGGAGCATTTTCTCATTACCAGTGATGGTGAGAAAATTACCAACCCGAAGCACTTGCGTCGCATTGCGAAGAAACTTGGGCGGATACAGCACGCCTTCGCCCGTCAGAAGAAAGGCAGCAGTCGCCGCCGGAAGCGCAAAAACCAGATCGCCAGACTGCACGAGAAAGTTGCGAACCAGCGTGCCGACTTTCTCCACCAGGTCACTCACCGTCTCACCCGCGAGAACCAAGCAGAGACATTTGCCATCGAAGACTTGGCCGTGAAGAACATGGTCAAGAACCGCCGCCTTTCCAGAGGCATCACCGATGCTTCTTGGGGGACGTTCTTCACGTTTTTGTCCTACAAGGCACAGCGACGGGGCAAGAACGTACTGACCATCGGCAGGTTCGAGCCATCGTCAAAGCGTTGTCACGTCTGCGGATGTGTCAACCAGAGCCTCACCCTGAGAGACAGGTATTGGGACTGCCCTGACTGCGACACGCACCACGACAGAGACACCAATGCGGCGAAGAACATTAAAGCCTTTGCTTTGATCAGGCATTACAGTACGGCAGGAAGTGCCGAAACTCACACGCTCAGGGAGTCTGGCCTCAGTAGAGGCTGACGTGGAACTGAGAAGCCACACCCCTTGTGGGTGTGGTACTTCACTTCTGGCTCTTCAGGAAGGCGTACAGCGGGGCGCTCTTGGCGGCGGGCATGTGGTAGACCGGCATCGGCTTCTGGACATGCCCGCCGTCCTCGGTGACCCCGGTGTTCATCACGCGCTCCCATGTCGCCAGGGTGTACTTCTGCGTGATGCCGTTGGCGCGGATGGAAGGCGAGAATCCCTTCTTGCCGCCGTAGTTGGCCGCGTGGCAGCTACTACAGCCGTTTTGTTCCGAAACGGTCTTGCCCAGCGCAATCTGCGCGGCCGGGGATGCGGCGGGCTTTTTGGCCGCCTTCTTCATCGCTTTCGGCGGGGCGGCGGGGCTGGTGTGGATGCCGGCCAAGGTGACGCACAGGCCGAAAGCCAGGGTCAGAGCGCCGGTGGATGTCATTCGCATGGATGGTTCTACTCCGTGTCTAGTCGTAGGCGTGTGTCCTACAATAACACACCGCGCCGGGGCTGTCAAGCGTCCGCCATATTCCGGGAATGGTTCCCGGCAAGAGGAGAAGGAAAAAAGACGACGTGCGGCTAACCTTGATGGCATCGGACCGCGTACAGAATCGCAAAGAGGCGCGGATGGAGGAGACACGTATGGCGATCGCTTTTCGGATACCCGGCGCACTGAAGATGCCGCCGACGGACCTGGCGCAGTGGGCCGCCGACCACGGCTTCGGCGCCATTGACATCGGCGGCCCGACCCCGGAGGCTGTGGAGGCCATTCAGGGCGCGGGCCTGGAAGTCGGCACATTTGATCTGGGGGGCACAGGCGGGCTGCTTTCCCCGGACGCGGACGCGCGCCGGGGGGCGGTGGACAGGATCGCGGAGACCGCCCAGCGCGCGCACGACCTGGGGCTGACCCGCGCGTTCGGCGTCTTCCTGCCCCAAGACGGCGGGCAGGGGCGCGGCAAAAGCTTCCAAAACTGGGCCGAGGGCTGGCCCGCCGCTTCCGAAGCCCTGGCGAACGCGGGCATCGCCTTCTGCATGGAAGGCTGGCCGGGCGGCAGCCCACACTACTCCGCTCTCGGCGTCACGCCTGAAACCGTCCGCGCCATGCTGGCCGTGGACGCCGACAAGGGCGCGGGCGCGCTGAAGCTGAACTACGACCCCAGCCACCTGGTCCGCGTCGGCGTGGACCCGCTGCGCTTCCTGTCCGAGTTCGGCGCGCACGTCCGCCACGCGCACGGCAAGGACACCGCGCTTGACGCCAACCGGCTCTACGAGACCGGCAACCTGGGTGCGTCCCTGCCCGGCGACTATCCCGGCTCCGCCGCCAAGAACTCGCCCGGCTTCGGCGAAGGCTGGTGGCGCTACTGCATCCCCGGCGACGGCGTCGTGTCGTGGAAAGAGGTCGCCGCCCTGCTGTCCCAGAACGGCTTTGAGGGTCACGTCTCGGTGGAACTGGAAGACTTCCGGTACAATGGGACAAAGGAAGGCGAGCAGAAGGGCCTGATCCGCTCCCAGCAGTACCTCGCGCAGTATTTCTAATGACAGAAAGGCCCCCGGCCCCATCAACAGGGGCCGGGGGGCGGCGGCCCCATGCCCGAAGAAAAAGACCGCGACGACCGGCTGGTCCAGCATTCGGTGGCGCAGAACAACTGGACCCAGGCCAAGTCCGACCTGGCGACCGCCGTCACCCTGATGGACGCCGGCATCTACTACGCCGCCGTCTTCTTCGGCCAGCAGGCGTCCGAAAAGTCCCTGCGCGCTGCCTGCATCGTCCGCCTGCAAAAGAACCCGCGCAGCCACAACATCATCGCGAGCGCCAATGCCCTCCACGCCCCCCTGGAGATCATGAACGCCGCCGCCGAGCTAAACGCCGACTTCCTCACCGCCCGCTCCGTCGAGGTCGCCGAAGGCGTCCCCGCCCAGCTTTACGACCGCGACAGCGCCCAGCGCCACCTCGACGCCGCGCAGGCCATCTTAGAATGGGTGCGGGGGCTGATGTGACCGCCACTATGCGCTCGGCACAGCGGGCCGTCCGTGAGACCGAGCAGAAAGAGGATATAAGATGTATCTTCCCAATATTTTGTTGTGGTCGTGTATTATAGTCGGGTCCATCCTTTTCAACGTCTTCCTGAATCGAACCCGTCCTGATCTTTCAGTCGAGCGAAACGGGACGCGGCCACTTTTGGCGGTCTGTGTTTACTCCCTGAGTTATTTGGTGGCTATGACGGTGGGTGGAGTGGCGGCGACATTCTTGTATGCCAGTAAGCCGCTTTCGGAAGATATAGTAAGACGCGGCTTATACGAAATCGGAGTCGCGACCCTGTTTCTGGGCGTTGGCATATTGATCCATGTGAAGGCGTGGCGGCAGTTCCCAAGATGACCGCGTTTTCATCATAAGTCTGTGCCATTCAACTGTCAGCCATCCATGTGGAAACCCGTAGACACCGAGTTTTTCGTGCCGCTGCTGCCTGTCTCCCTGGTCCAAGTCTCCGGCGGGGGCGGGGAACTGACGCGCGCCGCCCTGGAAGCGCTCGGCTGCGTCGTCCTGACCCACCGCGTCGGGACGCCGGCCGACTTCCTCCGGGTGCTGGGGCAAGGCAGTCAGGCCCCCCGGTACATGGTGATCTTGGGGCACGGCGATGAAAACGGCCTGGTGTTCGGCGAGTACGACGAGGCGATAGACGCTTCGATGCTGCGTGACGGCAGCCTGCCGCCCGAAGCCATCGCGGGCCGCGTCCATCTGCCCGGCTGTACCGTGATCTCCTATAGCTGCGGCGGCGGCACGGACGCGATGGCCCGCGCCTTTCTGTCGGGCGGCGTAGCGAGCTACATCGGCTGCCGGATCGAAGTGGAGACGGTCGCGCTCGCCCTGTTCCTGTTCCACTTCCTGTTCGGCGCGCGGCACAAGAAACTGCCCGATGCCGACGCCTGGCGGCAGGCCGTCCTCGCCGTGGACCACCCCGAAGTGGACGGGATGCGCTTCTGGCACGGCGACGGGCGGGAAGAAGCGTTCTCGCGGCCCTGAACACAAGTCACGGACGACCCCATGCCCATCTACACCATCGGCCACTCGAACCACACGCTGGACGCCTTTCTCGACCTGCTCCGGTTGCACCGGATCGAGGTGCTGATAGACACCCGCTCCGCACCCTATTCGCGCTTCGCGCCGCAGTTCAACAAAGATGCCCTCAAAGCCGCCGCGCTGGGGCAGGGGATCAAATATGGGTTCTACGGTAAGGAACTCGGCGGGCGGCCCGAAGGTGACGAGTTTTACGACGCGCAGGGCCATGTGCTCTACTCGGAAGTCGCCCAGTCTCCTCCCTTTCAGGACGGTCTGGCGCGGCTGATTCAAGGAGCGCAGCAATACCGCGTCGCCCTGCTGTGCAGCGAGGAAGACCCGAACGTCTGCCACCGCCGCTTGCTAATCACGCGCGTTCTGGACGGGCTGGGGGCGGAGGCCATGCACATTCGCGGCGACGGGCGATTGGAGTCCGAGCGCGAGTTGCAAGCAGCGGAGGCGCGGCTGAAGGCGGCGCAGCCGAGCCTCTTTGGCACAGACGAGGAGGCGCTGGCATGGAGGTCTTTACAATCGGTTTCACGCAAAGCTCCGCTGCCCACTTCTTCGGACGGCTGAGGGCGGCGGGCATCCGGCGGCTGCTGGACGTGCGCCTGAACAACGTGTCCCAACTAGCCGGATTCGCCAAGCGAGACGATCTAGCCTTCTTCCTACGCGAGCTGTGCGGTGCGGAGTACGCCCACGAGCCGTTGCTGGCCCCGACGCCCGAACTGCTGGACGCTTACAAGAAGCGCGGGGGAACTTGGGCGGACTACGAGCGGCAGTTCTTGGAATTGATAGCGCTGCGGCGGGTCGAGGAGCGGCTGGATCGGGCGCTGCTGGCTGGCCCGACGGTCCTCCTGTGCAGCGAGGCGACGGCGGAGCACTGTCACCGGCGGCTCGTTTTGGAGTACCTGCGGGATCGGTGGGGAGACATCACAATCACGCACTTGTAGTGCGAGCAGGCCCATAAGGAGGTGGCCGGAGATGCCGACATGGGAAGTCATTTGTCTTGCGAATTCATGGAAGCACGGCGGGCGGTGCGTTGCGGGGCTGCGGCTGGACGGCGGGGGCTGGGTGCGGCCCGTCTCGCGCGAGCCGGAGGGCGTCTTGCAGCCGTGGCACTACACGCTGGCGACGGGCGGCGAAGCGGCCCTGGGGGACATCCTCCGAATGCGCCTGACCCAGCCGCTGCCCGACCCGCACCACCCGGAAAACTGGCTGATAGATTACGGCCTGTGGGACCTGGCCGCCCGGCCCCTGCCGCCCCTCGCGCGAGAAGTTCTGTGGCACAGCCTGACGCCCGGCCCGGACCTGCTGGGCGACTGCGAGGACCGGATCGCGTATGCCGCCCTAGAAAAGCGCCCCGCGCCTACGTCGCTCGCCCTGGTGCATCCCGAAGGCTTGTCGTGGCAAATTCGGCAGCACCCCGCATCCGGCAAGCGGCAGACGCGGGCCGTCTTCTGCCTGGGCGGGGCCGGGTACAACCTGCCCGTGACCGACCCGGTCCGATTGAAAAGCCTGGCGTCCTGCCCTGTCGGCTGTTACCCGGAATACGGCACCCAGACGCTGCTGACGGTCAGCCTCAGCGAGCCGTTCGCCCGCGACGGCTTCTGCTACAAACTGGTCGCCGCCGTCCTCGCGCTGTCGTAGGGGCGCTGCCTGCTGCGTCCTGCTTTCCGTACTTCATTGCTTCAGCACCGACGACTATGGGAACCCGCATCACAACCAGAATGGAACAAACTCGTGGAAAACCTGCTAAATGCTCTTCATTCCGCGTACACCCGCCCAGGAATGTTTGAATATGGGAAGTCACTCATCGATCAAGGGCCTGAAGCGGCAGGAGTTATCGAACTCTGGATGACGGTGAAGACAGCCAGCGCGTGTCTTCTCCATCTCGGCGAGCGGCGCGACAGGCTTGCCCCTGCCCATAGAAACATCTTTGAGCGTCTGTGGAACGATGAGCAACTGCAACAGAGGTTGCATGAGTTTGTTGCAGATGTTCAAGGGATCAACGAGCCGGCGCTCCTGATGGCTGGGCTGAACCGTCATGCGTCTGTTATCGAGGCCCTTGATAAACGCTTGCACTCGATGTTCGCTGAGTGCGGCTGTGACTCATAGACTGACATCATAGGAAGCGACACAATGGCATATTATTTAGGGCTGGACATCGGGACGAGCGGGACGAAGGCGCTCTTGATCACGGAGGCCGGGCGGCCGGTGGCGTCGGACACGCAGGAGTATCCGCTATACACGCCCCGGCCCCTTTGGGCGGAGCAGAGGCCGGAGGACTGGTGGGAGGCCGTCCAGACGGTCACGAGGAACGTGCTCCAAAAGGCGGGCATCGGGGGCGCGGAGATCGCGGGCATCGGGCTGTCCGGGCAGATGCACGGGTCGGTGTTCTTGGACAAGGACAACGCCGTCCTGCGGCCCGCGCTGCTCTGGTGCGACCAGCGGACGCAGGCCGAGTGCGACTGGATCACGGCCCAGGTCGGGCGCGACAACTTAGTTAATTATATTAGTAACCCCGTGCTGACCGGTTTCACGGCCCCGAAGATCGTCTGGCTCCGAAACCATGAGCGGGAGACCTATGACAAAGTGGTCAAGGTGCTGCTGCCGAAGGATTACATACGCTTCAAGCTGACGGGCGTTCACGCGACCGAGGTGTCCGACGCCAGCGGGACGGCGTTGTTAGACGTCAAGAACCGGCGCTGGTCGGAGGAAGTATTAAGCGCGGCGGGCATTCCGCGTGCGTGGATGCCGGAGTGCGCGGAGAGCATCGAGATCACCGGCCATGTCCAAGCCGAGGCGGCGGCGCGGACCGGCTTGGCCGTCGGGACGCCCGTGGCGGGCGGCGGCGGAGACCAGGCGGCGGGGGCGGTGGGCAGCGGCATCGTCGAAACCGGCGTCGTGTCCAGCACGGTCGGGACCAGCGGCGTCGTGTTCGCCTACTCGGACACGCCTGCCACCGACCCGAAGCTGCGCGTCCACACCTTCTGCCATGCCGTGCCCGGCAAGTGGCACACCATGGGCGTCGTCCTGTCGGCGGGCGGCTCGCTGCGCTGGCTGCGGGACACGTTCTTTCAGCCGGAAGGCGTCGTGGCGAAAACCATCGGCGACGACCCGTACAACCTCATGGCCGAGGGCGCGCGCCACGTCCCGCCCGGTGCGGAGGGGCTGATCTTCCTGCCCTACCTGACGGGCGAGCGGACGCCGTACCCGGACGCCAATGCGCGCGGGACGTTCTTCGGAATCACCCTGCGGCACGGACGCCGGCACTTCGCGCGGGCCGTGTTTGAGGGCGTTGCCTATGCGCTTAACGACACGTTTCAAATCTTTGAGGAGATCGGCGTCCCCGTCACGCAGGTGCGGGCATCCGGCGGCGGCGCGAAGTCGCCCGTCTGGCGTCAGATTCACGCCGACGTGACCGGCCACCCGCACGTCACGCTTTCCGTGGACGAAGGCCCCGCCCTGGGCGCCGCCCTGCTCGCTGCCGTCGGCACGGGGGCTTACCCTACGGTCGCCGACGCCTGCCGCGCCGCCATCCAGACCGTCGCCCGGATCGAGCCGGACGTCGCCGCCCACGCGGCCTATCAAAAGTGCTACGGCGTCTACCGCGCCCTGTACCCCGCCCTCAAAGACCAGTTCACGGCCGTCTCGGCCCTCGTCGGATAGGACCCCTTCATGCACGACCTCACGCGACGCCGGTTCCTCGCCCTGTCGGGCGCCGCCGGCCTGACGCTCGCCGCCGGGGGCGCGTTCGCCCGGACGGACCCCGCCCCCGGCCTGCCCCTGCGCTGGCGGCCGCTGATGGAGCCGGGCAGCGGCGGCTGGATCACTTCGGTCTCGGTCAGCCCCCACGACCCGCAGCGGGTCCTGATGGGCGGCGACATGCTGGGCGCGGGCCTGAGCCTGGACGGCGGCCGGTCGTGGGAGTCCACCTTCGGCTTCGCGTCGTGGGAGATCGCCGACTTCACTTGGCACCCCCGCGACCCCCGCACGGTCTGGGCCGGGACCATGAGCGGCCCCTATGTCAGTCACGACGGGGGCCACAACTGGCAGGCGCGGCGGGCGGGGATGCCGCCGCCCGGCGGCTGGTTCTATTCGGCCCCGATCCAGAAGGTGCTGTTCGACCCCCGCGACCCGCGGCGGCTGGTGGCCGTGGGCGGCTCGCACCGCCGCTGGGAGTCGCCGGGCGCCCCGCTGTGGGGTGCGGTCTGGGAGAGCCGCGACGCGGGCGGGTCCTGGAAGCAGATCGGCACGGCGGCGGACGCGGCAGGGAAAGGAGTCAACATCCTCGCCGCCTGCTTCGCGACCGGCTCCTCCGACCTCCTCTACGCCGCGCTGGACACCGCCGGTTTCGCCCGCAGCGAGGACGGCGGCCGGACGTGGGCGCTGTCCAACGCGGGCCTGCCGCACACCGCCGCCAACGCGCTGGCGATGCACCCGGACGGGCGGACGCTCTGGCTGGCGCTCGATTCCAAGTTGGGGCCGGACGGCAGAACGTTCCTGCCCGGCGCGGTCTGCAAGAGCACGGACGGCGGGCGGCAGTGGCGGGTGTCGTCGCACGGCCTGAGCGCCCGGGCGACGGACGGCTTCAACCGGAGCGCGCGCTACGAGGCCGTAGCCGTTTCGCCGACGGACCCGGACCGCCTGCTGACCAGCGACACGGCCTGGGACGGCGGCGTGCTGTACGAGAGCCGCGACGGCGGCGCGTCCTGGCGCCCGCGCGCCACCCGCCGGGACATCACGACGCCGATGCCCGCCGGGCTGGGGCTGACCGTGCTGGCCTTCTCGCCGCACACCGCCCGCGTCGCCTTCGGGGCCGGCTCCGAGTACCTGGTCGGCACCGACGACGGCGGCGCGACCTGGACCGACCGGACGGCGGCCCCCGCCGCCCGGCCCGACCACTGGCGCGGGCGCGGGTATGCGGGCTGGTGTGCCACCAACCTGGTCTTCCACCCGACCGAGCCGGGCCGGGCGGCCTTCACGGGCGCGGACCACGCCAACTTCTGGCAGACCACGGACGGCCTGAAAAGCTGGCGCTGGGGCGGGCCGGGTCTGGAGAACTGGGGTGGCGGCAACGACGTCGCCTTCGCCGGCCCCCGCGTCGTCTACGCCGCCCTGGGCGGCGAGGCGCCCGGCCTTGCCAGGTCCGCCGACGGCGGCCGGACGTGGACGCGGCTCAAGCCCGGTGCCGGCGGCCTCCCCGCCGGGGCGAACGCCTTCAGCGTCCACGCGACCGCCGCCGACCCGAACGCCGTATGGGTGACGCTGGGCGGGAAGCTGTACGGCTCCCAGGATGGCGGCGCGTCCTGGGCCAAGCTCCACGACGGGCCGGGCCTGGGCTGGCTCGCCGGCGCCCCCGGCGGCCCGCGCGCCTTCACCGTCGGCGGCGACAAGGGCGTGTACGCGACGGCCGACGGGCGCACCCTGACTCTGCTCCCCGGCAGCCCCGCAAAGGCCGGGCGCATGGCGTGGGACCGCCGGGGCCGGCTGTACGTCACCGCCTGGCGCGATCCAAAGAACGGCGGCCTGTGGCGCAGGGACGGCCGGGGGTGGGCGCGGCTGCGCGACGACATCTACATCAGCGGCGTCGCCGCCCACCCGTCCGACCCGCGTCGGCTGGCCGTCGCCACCTGCGACGACCCCTACCACGACATCAGCGGCGCCAGCGGCGTCTGGGTCTCGGGCGACGACGGGCGGACGTGGACCCCGCAGAACGCCGGGCTGGCCTGCCTGCGCGGGCACGTCCTCGCGTTCAACCCGCACGACCCCACGCAGCTCGTCTTTGGGACCGAGGGGCGCGGCTTCTTCGTCACCCGCTGGCCGCCCGGCTAGGAAAAGATCAGAAAGGGACCCCCATGCCCCGATCCTTCGGAGAACCCCTGACCAAGCTCCGCGCTGTCCCCGTCGAGGACAACCGCGAGCCGCTCCTCGACCCGCGCACCCTGTCTCAGCGCATCCACTTCGCCGAAAAGCACCCCAAGTTCGTGGGGATGCCCCGGACGCCCCGCGTCCGCCAAAGCGTCGCCGAGAAGCTGGCCCAGGCCGCCGGGGCGCTGCCGGACGGCGTGGACCTGGTCATCATCGAGGGCTTTCGCCCCCTCGCCCAGCAGCGGTTCATGTACGAAGAGATCAAGGCCGACTTCGCCCGCCGCCACCCCGAATGGAACAAGGCGACCCTCCACCGGATCACCAACACCATGTCCGCCCCGCCCGACGACCCCTGCCCGCCCCCGCACACGACCGGTGGGGCCGTGGACCTGTCCCTGTTTCGCGTCAACAGCGGCGACTGGCTGGACATGACCTCCCCGTTCGAGATGGACGAGACCAGCGCCCCCGGCGACACGCCCGGCCTGAGCGCCGAGGCGCAGGCTAACCGCCGCCTGCTCTTCGGGGCTTTGACACTGACCGGCCTGACCAACTACCTCGGCGAGTGGTGGCACTGGTCCTACGGCGATTCCGGCTGGGCCTTGCGCGTCGGAGCGGACAGGGCTTTCTACGACCGCCTGCCCGAAGACTGACGCGGCGCGGTATAATGGGGACGAGGAGAACACCATGAGAACCCTGACGCTGGAACTGCCGGATGAGGTTTATGAGGTTGTGGAGCGAACGGCGCAGGCTCAGAGCCAGCCGCCTTCCGCCTGGGTCGCCGCGCGTTTGCCGCTGATTCTGCCGACGCGCAAGCCCAGGCCCGTTCTGACACCCGAAGAGCGCGAGGCGGCGCGTCAGCGCCTTCTGCGGCACGCAGGCGCTGTCAGCAGCGGCGACTCCGACTCGGCCAACAATGAACGAATTGATGCGGATTTGGCGCGTGAGTATGCCAACACCCATGAGGGCGAGTCCTGATGTTGCTGGACACTTCCGGTCTGCTTTGTTACTTTGACAAAGACGACGCGCGTTATCAAGATGCCGTCACGTTTTTTGACTTGGCCTCCCAGAAGGTGACGCACAGCTATGTGCTGGCTGAGTTCGTTCCGCTCTGCCTCGTGCGCGGCATGAACCGCGTCAAAACGCTGACGTTTCTCTCGGACCTGACGGACAATCCGCTTGTTGAGGTAATCTGGGTGGACGAGGCGCTGCACCGCGCCGCCCAATCTTACCTGGAAGCGCGGCTGGACAAGCGGTATTCGCTCTGCGACGCCATCAGTTTCGTTGTGATGCAGGAGCAAGGCATCGCCGAGGCGCTGACGACGGATCACCATTTCGAGCAAGCGGGGTTCCAGAAGTTGCTGCGCTAGGCCGCGCTCTTGGACCTAACTGGCCTGACCAACTACCTCGGCGAGTGGTGGCACTGGTCCTACGGCGACTCCGGCTGGGCCTTGCGCGTCGGCGCGAAAAAGGCCGTTTACGACCGTTTGCGTGAAGATTAAACTGGTAGCCTCGACATTTCGTTAGCCTACGATCTCATCCCAGAATCGGATAGGCCGTGGCTGTTTCTGGAAAACGTCAGGCTGATAATAGCCGCTCACATGGTATCCTTCCGCTCCCTCGGAAAATTCATTCTCGAAGTAGGAGGCGAGATCATAGCCGTAGTAGATGATGTCAGTCTGGTAAACCGAAAACACGGGATTACCAGCAAGCGGCGGATCATCTGGTATGTATCTGTGAGAGAGAATGGGTATGAGGGTCGGTGCCTTCGCCACCTGCATTTTAGCAACTTCAATGGCTTCTGCTAGGGTGTCTGGCTTATGACCCCACGACTCCAGCCAAAAGGCATTGTGTTCGATGTCAAAGATCATGCCGTCGAGAGGCCAGTTTAGCCGCTCACGAATTTTCGCCTCTGTTTCGTTGCGCCAGTCCACCCAACCGCCCGACACAGGAAGAGCTTGCTGAAGAAAATACCTGAGATCAGGCGGGAAGCGAAAGCCGAAGCGTGCTTCAGTGTCAGAGACTTCACTGTCAGAGAGACCTGCTGTTATGGTATAGTTCCAGCGGCGCAGCCTGTCAACGAGACTGTTAATATAGTCAGCGTCCATGAAAAATCCCCCCGCGATTGTACCAGGGCGTAAGCAGTAACGGAAATAGGGATTTTCCGCATAAGCGGGTATATAGGAAATGGGGCAGGCGGCGAATACCAAACGGGCGGCCCCATTGTTGCTGAGGAGGCACACCGACCATGAAATTTTTCATTGACACGGCCAACGTGGACGAGATCAAGCAGGCGAAGGCGTGGGGCATCCTGGATGGGGTGACGACCAACCCCTCGCTCATCGCCAAAGAGGGCGTCCCGCACAAAAAGCGGGTCATGGAGATCATTGACCTCGTCGGCGACATCCCCGTCTCCGCCGAATGCGTCGAGACCGATGTGGACAAGCTGATGAAGGAGGCCCAAGACATCGCGAGCTGGGCGCCCAACATCTATGTCAAGGTCCCGATGAACGCGAACTCCATGGAGGTCGTTAAGGAGCTGTCGCCGAGGGGGATCAACTTCAACGTCACGCTCATCTTCTCGCTCCCGCAGGCGATGATCGCGGCCAAAGCAGGTGGCTCGTTCATCTCCTTCTTCGTCGGGCGCATTGACGACATGGGGAGCCTGGAAGCGCCCCTCAACATTGTCGAGGCGGTCAACATGGTGGAAACCTACGACTTCCCCAAGGACCCGGAAATCCTGGTCGCCTCCATCCGCAGCCCGCTCCAGGTGACGGAGAGCATCAAGGCCGGGGCGCACATCGCCACCCTCCCATTCAAGACGATGGAGATGCTGTTCAAGCACCCGCTGACCGACATCGGCATCAAGCGCTTCTTCGACGACTACACCAAGGCGACCGGCGGCAGCAAGAACGGCGCCGCCGCTGCCGACGCCGGTGTGTCCATGGAAGAAAAGGCGAAAGTCTAGCCCCCGGTCGTGAGATCAGCGTCTCGGCGCGAGCAACGCCCCGGCACTGGAAGTGCCGGTCTACTCTGGAGTGAAAGTGCCTCCGGCACTGAGGAACAGTATTCAGGAACAGCCTTCGGAAGCGTGTCCTTAGTCGCGCAGCGACTTCCACTGAGAGTAGACCGGCACTTCCAGTGCCGGGCTATGCTCCCCGTGCCGAAAGGCATCCGCCCGCCGTGCCTCGCACAGCGGGCTTTTTTGTGTCCGCCCTTCTTCTGTCTTTTTCCCCTCTTGTTTTCCCCCTCCTCTGCCGATACTTCCAGTAACAACCCCATAAAGGAGGTCAGGATGCCACCGGACATCAGCTCCGTACCGACGGCATTGGCCGGCGGGACGCCTCCGGGACGCGCTTCCGGGCTAGTCGCCGCCGGTCCGCCGGGCAGCGACCCGCTTGCCGCCCTATTCGCGGCGTTGCTGGCACATAGCGGCGGGACAGCGCCCCCGATAGGCACGGCGGTTGCTACGCTTAAAGCCGTCTTGAAGCCAAATACACCGGCTAAAACGGACGGCAAGCCTGCCGATCCCGTGAAAGACAAGCCCGCCGGAGATAAGACAAGCAATACGACCCTCAGCGCGGCGCTGCCGCCGCTGCTGACGCCGATCCAGATGAGGCCGATTCAGATGAGGCCGCCGACCCCGCCGATTGCGGGCGTGTCGGTGGGACAGGAAGCGACAGGACAGAAGACAATGGACACCAGCCCGGCGCCGGCCTCTCTCGTAAAGGAGAAGGCCGGCGTGAAGCCGGGCGGTGAGTTGCCTCTTCAGGGAGCAAGGATAGACACATCCGGCGCTTCCGCTCCATTTCCCGCCTTCCTCATCGCGTTGTCCACGCCGCCGGTCGTACCGCCAGCGGATGGTGTTACGGCTCTGCCCGGCGTCCAGGGGCCGAGCGCGGCTGCGCCGTCCCTGCCGGTCGCCGAACTGGGTTTGCCGGGCACGGCTCCTGTCGCGTCGCCGGGCACGGCTCCTGTCGCGTCGCCGGGCACGGCTCCTGTCGCGTCGCCGGGCACGGCTCCTGTCGCGTCGCTGGGAGTGTTCGTGCTCGGCGCGGCGACTGTGTCGGCACAGCCGCCGCTTGGGAATGCGGCTCTGCCGACTAATTCGGCCCTGCCGACGGCGGATCAGGGGATGCCGGCGGATGGGAAGACCCGCCAAAGCGGTCCGGCGGCTCCGGCTGCCGCTCTCCCCGGCGTTCCGTCTCCGCCCGCAATGGTGAAGTTCGTAGCCGCGTCTTATGTGCCGCAGCCGCAGGGCCTTTTGGTTCCCACGGATGCCGTTCTGGGGCTGACGAAGCTGCCTATGCCTATGGGGGAAACGGTTGCGGCGGCCGCGCCTCTGGTGACGCCGCCTGTTCCCGCCCCTGCCGAGGGGGCGGGGCAGGCGTTACCAAAGGCGGTGCAGGCCCTCATCCCGACGCTGCCGCAAGCCATTTTAGCAGCCGCCGGTCAGACGATGACAAACGAATTGACTGTCACGGACGGCAAGGTCGCCAAGGAAGGCGAGAGCGCTATGGATGGCAGGGTTGCTACGGACGGCAGGGTTGCTACGGATGGCAGGGTTGCTACGGACGGCAGGGTTGCTACGGATGGCAGGGTTGCTACGGATGGCAGGGTTGCTACGGACGGCACAACAGCCACGGACGGCAAGATGTTGACGGCGGGGGGAACGCCGGAAACGGGCCTCAAGTCGGCGGCGCTGCCTGCCGATACTAATACCAGGGGCCAGGCGGTTCCGGCGAAGGCGCTTCCGACGGAGCTGCGGCTTCAAGTGATCGGCAAGCGGTCCGAGCGGCGCGCGGAGAGCGCAGGCAATGACGCGCTTCCGCTGCTCCCAGCCAGCGTCCCGGCACAGGCCGAGACGACGCGGGTGGAAGCGAAGCCGCTGACGGCGGCGGACCGGGCCGAAATGATCCGGCAGGTCGCCGACGGGGTGGGGGCCATGCCCCTGCCCGCCAAAGCCGGCGCGTCGGAGCAGATGACCTTGCAGCTTCATCCCAGGGATTGGGGGCAGCTTCAGATTTCGGTCAAAATCACGCCCGGTGCGGACCCGAACGCGGCCCAGGCCGTTACCGCGCACATCGTCGCCGAAACCCCGCAGGTCAAGGCGGCGCTGGACAACCATTCCGGCGATCTGCGCCAGGCGCTCCGCGAGGCGGGGCTGCACCTGGACCGGATCAGCGTCACGGTGCAACGCATGGAGGCGAGCGCCCAAGCCGGAACCGCGACGAGCGGCGGACGCCACGAGGCGAATCACGGAGGAGCAGACCAGGGAAGGGCCGGCGGCGCGTTCGGGGAAGCGCCGCCGGAACAATCGGCATGGAGGTCAGAGGGGACAGGGATGTCGGGCGCGACAGGGATGTCGGGCGCATCGGGCAACGGACTGCCCTCGTTCGCGGCGCACGCCGGATCACACGGCGGCCGACAGGGAGGTCAGCCGCCGCCGGCTTACACCGCAGCATATGCCCCGGTGGAGACGGAGCGGGAAGATGTTTCCCAATTGGGATCGCCCCGGCGACTGGCGGCGGGCCAAGTAGATACCCGCGCTTAAGCCTGGGGCTGAGGAAAGAACCATGACAACCAATCCGATCAACGTGAATGGGACCGCCTCCAATGTCAGCGCGGACGGCAGTTACAAGCCCAGCGACTCGCTGACGAATAAAAACCAGTTCCTGCTGCTGCTCGTCAACGAATTGCAGAACCAGGACCCGACCGCGCCCACGGACGAGAAACAGACCCTGTCGCAGCTCGCGCAGTTCTCCTCGCTGGAGCAGATGCAGAATTTGAATACGACGCTGACGGCGTCCAGCGGCTTCGGCCAAGTCGCGCAAAGCGCGACGCTCATCGGCAAGACCATTTCCACGGCCACGGCGGACACCCCCGGCGTGAGCGGCGTGGTGACATCTGTGTCGCTTTCGGGCGGCAAGACCTTCCTGCATGTCGGCGATCAGGATGTGGACGCCGCGACCATCACCGGCATCAAGCAATAAAGCAAGCGAAAGCAATAAAGCAAGCGAAAAGACGATGAACCTGATTGATCTCGACAACCGAATCCGCACCGCGCCGCCCGTCGGTGCGCCCCGTCCGCAGGCGGCGGGCAAGGCCGCTTCGGGGCCGAGCTTCGGCCAGGTTCTTTCGGAACGGCTGACGGCGGGGACGGAGCCGCTGGCCGTGACGGCGGCCCGCGCCAATGTCAAGTTCTCCGGCCACGCCCAGACCCGGCTGGCCTCGCGCCGGATCACCCTTTCGGGAGACGACGTCGCCCGGCTCGGCACCGCCATGACCCAGGCGGCGGCGAAGGGGTCTAAAGACTCTCTGATGCTGATGGACAAGACGGCCTTCGTCGTCTCGGTCGCCAACCGCACCGTCATCACGGCGGTCGCCCAGGACGCGCTAAAAGAAAATATCTTTACGAACATAGACAGCGCGATGATCCTTTAAGCAACTCTTTGACTGATCAACGTGGCGGGACCTCCTCAGAGGACGCCGCACCTCGACCCCGGCGCGACAGACTGCGCGCCGAACGCACACAAACGGAGGAAAGATTTACTATGTTACAGGCCATGTACAGCGGCATCTCGGCGATTGAAGCGCACCAGGAGCGCATGGACGTCATCGGCAACAACATCGCCAACGTCAACACCACGGCCTACAAGGCCGGGCGCGTCACCTTCCAGGATCAGCTCTCGCAGACCATCCAGGGCGCCGGCGCTCCCACCAAGAATGTCGGCGGCACCAATCCGCAGCAGATCGGGCTGGGAGTGCGGGTCGGCTCCATTGATACGCTGATGGCGCAGGGCGGCCTGCAAAGCACCACCCGGCCTACCGATATGGCGATCCAGGGCAACGGTTACTTCATGCTCGGCGACAGCACCGGCATCTCCTACACCCGCGACGGCTCCTTCACCCTGGACAGCAACGGCAACCTGGTGAATGCCTCGAACGGCTCTTTCGTGCTGGGATGGCAGGCCGACCCCAGCGGCAAAATCCCTACGACGCAGCAGATCACGCCCGCCTCGAAAATTTCCATCCCCGTCGGCAGCCTGCCTGCCGTGCAAACGACATCCGCCGTGACCTTCGGCGGCAACTTGAGCGCCGAAGCGACCCCGGCCTCCGGAGCCTACAGCCGCTCGGTCGTGGTCTATGACAGCCTGGGCGAGAAGCAGACGATCAACCTGAGCTTCACCCGCGACAACGCGGCCAACACCTGGGATTGGAGCGCCTCCGGGGACGCCGGCGCGACCGGCAGCGGCAAGATTCCTTTCGATAGCAACGGCAAGCCCGCGCCGGGCGCGACCGGGACGATTACCCTGACGCCGACGGACGGCGCGGCGGCGGGCCAGGTGATCACGCCCGACTTCAGCGGAGTCACGCAGATCTCCGGCTCATCCAGCGCCGCTGCGACATCGCAGAACGGCTTCGGGCCGGGAACGCTGCAATCGTTCAGCGTGGACGAGACCGGCGCGGTCACGGGCATCTTCAACAACGGCCTGACCCGCGTTCTGGCCCAGGTCGCCCTGGCCGACTTCCCGAACCCGGCGGGTCTGGAGCGCGGCGGCGGCAACTCTTTCCGCACGACCATCAACTCCGGCCTGCCCGCCGTCGGCACGGCGCTGGAAGGCAGCCTGGGCAAGATCAGCACCGGCTACCTGGAGCAGTCCAACGTGGACCTGTCCACTGAGTTCACGAACATGATCGTGACCCAGCGCGGCTTCCAAGCGAACACCAAAATCGTCACGACCGTGGATGAGATGCTCAACGACGTCATCCAGATCAAGCGGTAACAGATTGCCCCCACCCCCGGCCCCTCTCCCGCTTGCGGAGGAGGGGCCGGGGGTGGGGGCGCTGACTGGAGAAACACATCATGATCACCGTCACACGGTTCGACCAGAGCGATTTTATTCTCAATGCCGATCTGATCGAGTTCGTCGAAGCGAAGCCCGACACCCATATCACCCTCGTCACCGGCAAGAAACTCCTGGTCAGCCAAACGCCGCAGGAGATCGTCGAGCGCGTCATCGAGTTCCGGCGGCAGGCGGGCATCTTCCCGCGCACGCCGATGGCTGGACTTCGCGCTGGGGATGAAGCCGCCGGGGACGAGTAACCGCTGAAGACGGCGGGAGAAAAACGATGGATTTAGCAACACTTATTGGACTGCTCCTGGCCTGGGGCGCGTTTCTCGGCTCGATCGTCATCGAGGGCGGCGAGATCTCTGCCCTGGTCAACCCGTCGGCCGCCCTGCTGGTCTTCGGCGGGACGCTCGGCGCCTCCATGATCTGCTTCCCCCTGTCCGCGATCATTGGTCTGCCCGGCGTGCTCAAGAACGCCTTCATGAGCAAGAAAGAAGATGTCGGCCACCTGATCAAGACGCTGGTCGGGTATGCCGAGAAGGCCCGGCGCGAGGGGCTGCTGGCCCTTGAAGACGAGGCGCACACTGTGGAAGACGGCTTTCTGAAGAAGGGCATCCAACTCGCCATTGACGGGACGGACCCCGAACTGGTGCGCGAGATCATGCAGACGGACATCGCGTTTTTGGGCAGCCGGCACCACGAGGGCGCCAATCTGTTCGCAACGATGGGCGGCTTCGCGCCGACCCTGGGCGTCATCGGAACGGTTTCCGGCTTGGTCCACATGCTCGCCAACCTGTCCGACCCCGGCAGCATGGGGCCGAGCATCGCGGCCGCCTTTATTGCGACCCTGTACGGCGTCTGCTCGGCGAATCTGCTGTTCCTGCCGCTCGGCAACAAGCTCAAGGCGATCTCGCACGAGGAAGTGCTGGTGCGCGAGATCATGATGGAGGGCATCCTGGCGATCCAGGCCGGAGACAACCCGCGCATCGTCGAGGAGAAGCTGAAGGCGTTCCTTTCGCCGAAGGTTCGCCGCGTGATTGAAGCGGAAGCCGCCGTGGCGGCGTAAGCGCCCCGGCCTTGAAAGGCCGGGGCCGGCGTCTCTTCACCGGGACCTGACATTCACACAAGGAAGAAACACCCGCCATGGCAGGCAAAAAATCAAAACGAGGCGGAGGCGGAGAGGCGGAGCACGAGAACTCCGAACGCTGGCTGCTGACCTACGCCGACATGATCACCCTGCTGGTGGCCTTCTTCATCATGCTCTACTCCATGTCCGTGATGAACCAGGCCAAGTTCCAGCAGCTCGCGATCTCGGTCCGCTCCGGCTTCGGCCAAAGCGCCGTCAACGGCGTCCCGACGGTTTTTGCGCGGGGCGGCGGGCTGAACTCGACCCCCTCCTTCGTCAGCTCCAGCAGATCGGATGGCAGCTCCGGCGAGGACTTCGTCAAAGACGCCAAGCAGCGCCAGGACGCCGATGGGTTGGACAAAGCCTATGCCGCCGTCAAAGCCTATATCCAGAAGAACGGCCTGCGAGACGCCATGCACGTCGTCCGCAACGAGCGCGGCGTGGTCGTCACCGTGATGACCGACAAAATGCTGTTCGCCCCCGGTCAAGCCGATCTGCGGCCCGAAGAGCTGACCCTGCTGAACACGGTCGGGGATGTCATGCAGAAGGCCGTGCCGGAAAACCCCGTCCGGGTCGAGGGCCATACGGACAGCCTGCCGATCCACACGCTGCGCTTTCCTTCCAATTGGGAGCTGTCCACGACGCGGGCGACGACGGTGCTGCGCTACTTCGAGGCGCGCGGCGTCGGCCCCCAAAGGCTGGAAGCCGGCGGCTACGCCGACCAGCGCCCCCTCACGGCCAATGACACGGACGGCCACCGCGCGCAGAACCGCCGCGTCGAGATCGTGATCTTACGGCGGTATTAGTTCTCTTGCCCAAGACCCGGCCTGAAGGCCGGGTCTACACGGAGGAGCCTCCCCTTCGGGACTTTGGAACAGATCGCCGATGACCGGGAGCTAATTTATAGCCCCAAAGGGGCGGCCCACCGGCGGAGCCGGGGATAGCCCGGCCCTTCAGGGCCAGGTCGGATTTCACCAAGAGCGGCGACGATTGACATCAATCGCAGCCGCTCTTTTTTGCGCTTGACATATTCTGTGATATAGTATATAATATGGCGTAGAAAGGAGGGCGCAGACCATGGAAAGCGAATTACTACGCGGCAACACGCCTACGCTCGTGCTGGCCGCACTGGCGGACGGCCCGCAGCACGGGTACGCCATCGCCCAGGAGATCAACAAGCGGACGGACAACTCGCTGCGCTTCAAGCAGGGAACCCTCTACCCCGTCCTGCACACGCTGGAGCGCGAGGGGCTGGTCACCGGCCAGTGGCAGCACAATGGGGGAGAGCGTCCGCGCCTCGTCTACGCCATCACGGACGCGGGGCGGGCGGAGCTGGCGCGGCGGGTACAGGTCTGGCAGACGTTCTCCCAGGCGATGAACACCATGATCGGCGGCAAGATCGGAGCGGACCCCCATGAACAGACGTCCTGACCCTCATCTCCCGCCTCAAGCGCCGGCGCAAGATGATCCGCAGGCGCAGATTGACGACTACCTGGACTACCTCTGCGCGCCGCTGCTCGGCATCGTGCCCTACGCCCAGCGCCGCCGCCTGCGCCTGGAAACCGAGGACCATCTTCATGCCCTGATTGAAGACTTCGAGGCGGAAGGCTTTGCGCCGCCCGAAGCTGTCGCCGTCGCGCTTCGCGAGTACGGCGAGCCGTGGCGCATCGGGCAGGACTTCGCGGACGCCTGGCTGTCCGGCCCGCATCCCTGCCGCTTCGCCCGCTTCACGGACGCGGCGACCTTGCGCGCCTTCGGCTGGTTCGGCGTCTTCAGCGTCATCAACCTGCTGGCTGTGGAGCAGTACGCGCTCATGCCCCATCAGGAAAACCTGCTGCCGCTCATCCAGGGCCTGGCCGTCCTTTCGCCCCTCCTCGCGGGCGTCCTCACCGGCTTTGCGCTGCACCCGAAAACGGCGGGCGGCGTGTGCCGCGCGGTGCTCGCCTTGAGCGCGGCTTCCGCCGCCGCAGGGCTGCTCTCGTGGCCCGCCCGCGAGGGACTAGGCTTTGCGCTGTTCCAGGGTCTGTTCTGGCTGCCCATCGGCTGCCTCTCCGCCTCACTCACCGCAAGCCTGCGGCGCCAGTGGCGCCTCCAAAACTTTCGACATACTTCTCGCGGCTCCTGAAAGGAAACGCTGATGAATGCTCGCTCCGCCCGACAGGGCTTCACGCTGATCGAACTGCTGGTGGTCATCACCATCCTCGGCATCCTGGCCGCGTTGCTGATGCCTGTGTTCCTTAAAGCACGTTTAAGGTCACACGTGGCAGTCTGCGAGTCGAACCTACATCAAATTGACATCGCCATACGAATGTATCAAGAGGATCATGACGGGGCGTACCCAGAGTCATTCTCTGACAACGTGGGCCTACCAAAGAACGGATTGGGTCACAGCTATGACCCGCTCTACCCGTACCTTCATAATCCCACTGTTTATCACTGCCCTGACGCTGATACGCCCCAACCTTTTCTGAGAAATGACTATCGATATAGAGTAGGCGATCTCCTCAACTTTCCTGAATCGCCCCATGCCGTGATGAAACCCGAACCATCCTCTGCTGTGATGTACGACACCAACCACGGACAAGGAACCGATACTACTTATCTCGTCTTGCGGGTGAATGGCTCGGTGTCACAGGTATCGGATAAACTTGTTACCAACTGGCAATACACGGACGGCCATTGGCAGGTATGGCAAACTTTCGGGAACGCCACATACCGATGGCCTGTCTTTCCAGGAGAACTGTGGCCGCCGCAGTTGGAGAAGTGAAATCCGAGAAGTGAAGGACCTGCCGGTATAGTTTCCATGCCTTCCTGCCGATAATGGTGGTGCGTCCGCCATCAAACGGGCGCCCAAATTGATGAACACTTCACGGATGGAGGCGTAAATAGGCATGGCCGAAAAGAAGGCGGAAGAAAAAAAGGAAGACGCAGGCGGCAAGAAGAAGCCGCCGATGATGGTCATCATGGCGGTGTTCGCCGTGGTCGTGCTGGGCGCGGCGTTCTTCATGGTTCAGAAGGCCAGCGCCAAGCAGAAGGGCGGCGGGGTCAAGAAGGTGGAGAAAGGGCCGGTCCTGACCCTGGATGAGTTCCTGGTCAACCTGGCCGATCCGGGCAGCGACCACTTCCTGAAGGTCACGGTGGGGCTGGAACTGGACAAGGGGAAAGGTAAGACGCCCGAATCGCTGAAGGAGGACACGCCGCTGATCCGAGACGCCGTCCTGGCGTCGCTTTCCAGCAAGACCCGCGACCAGATCGCCCCCGAAGGCGGGCGCGAGAAGCTGAAGGCGGAGATCAAAAAGAAGGTCAACGCGGCATTGGGCGAGGACGACGTGCAGGGCGTCTACTTCACGAACTTCGTCACGCAGTAGGCTGCCGATAAATTTGTGAACTTTGTTGGGACGGTATGGAATAAGAAACACCGGAAGCGGGAAGCCTCCGGTGTTTCTTTTTGCTCCCCGCACCTAGTATTTTTGACAGGAACCCCCCGTGGCAGACGTCTTATCACAACGCGAGATCGAATCCCTGCTGGCCTCGATGGCGACGACCGAGGAAGAGCCGGCGGCGAGCGAGGCGGTGGAACAGCGGCGGGCAGTCATCGGGGCCGCTGCCGCGAACGTGCCGCAGACCCGCGCCGCCGAGGGCCGCGTCTTCCTGCCGCTGCACAAGCGCCGCCGAGCCGCCGCCAGCCGGGCGCTGGCCCTGTCCCAGCGCCGGGCGTCTTCTGCGCTTCCGGCGGCCTATGAGCCGTATGACTTCCGGCGGCCCGATAAATTGTCGAAGGAGCATGTCCGCTCGCTCCAGATGCTGCACGAGAACTTCGCCGGCTACTTCGCCTCCTCGCTGGCGGGCTACCTGCGCACCCAGGTCGAGGTCGAGCTGGTCTCGGTCGAGCAGGTTCCCTATGACGAGTACATGAAGACCATCTCGTCCTCGCTGCTGAACATCCTGAACGTGGACGCACTGGCCGGGCAGGCGATCTTCGAGATGGATTTCGGCATCTTCTTTTCCATGCTGGACCGGCTGCTGGGCGGCAAGGGGGCGGCGGGCAAGATCGTGCGCGACCTGACGGACATCGAGAAAGTGCTGGCCGGCAACATCGTCGAGATGGGTCTGAACGACCTCAAGATGGCTTGGGAGACGGTGCTGCCGCTGGAGTTCGTCGTCGCCTCGATGGAAACCAGCCCGCAGTTCGTCCAGATCATCCCCGGCAACGACACCATCGTGCTGGTCCTGTTTGAGATCCGCATGGGCGAGTTCCAGGGCGCGATGAGCCTGTGCATCCCCTACCTGCTGCTCAAGCCGATCCTGAACACGCTCAACGCCCAGCGCTGGTTCGTCAGCGACCGCAAGAAGAACGCCGCCACGCACGGCGCGCAGCTCGCGCAGCGGCTGAACACCACGGCCGTCCCCTGCATCGCCCGCCTGGGCGTCGCCTCGCTCACGGTCGCCGACATCGCCGCCCTGGAAGTGGGGCAGGTGGTCCCGATGCGCGTCTGCCCCGCCGAGGACACGTCCGGGCCGGCGCCGAAAGGCCGGCTGGGGACGGTGGACCTCCTCGTCGGCGAGCAGGTCAAGTTCCGGGGCCGGACGGGTCTGCGCGGGCGCAACCTGGCGGTGCAGATCGAGCAGATCGTCGGCCCGCCCATCGAGCTGGTGGCGCACCGCGAGCAGAGTATTCTTAACCAAAACAGCTAACCCACGCACGACCGCAGGAGACAAAGCCTCAATGGCCGAACTGGACAACGACAATGACGGCGGCATGCTCTCGCAGGCCGATCTGGACGCGCTTATCGCGGCGGCCTCGCAGGATGCCGCCGTGGACGAGGACGACTTCGGCGGACTGGACGAGGCCCCCGAACCCGCTCCCCCCACGTCCACCGTGGGCGGGCCTGCCATCGGGATGGTGGATCTGCCTTCCTTCGGTTCGCCGGCAGGGGAAGCGCGTGGCGGGGGGGAAGGCGCCTCCGGCCTGGGGCGCGTCCGTGACATCCCCCTGGAGGTGACGGTCGAGCTGGGCCGGACCCGGCTGCTGATCCGGGACATCCTGGACCTGTCGCCCGGCTCCATCATCGAGCTGGACAAGATCGCCGGCGAGCCGGTGGACCTGTTCGCGAACGGGATGCTGGTGGCGCGCGGCGAGGTGATCGTCATTGACGACAACTTCGGGGTGCGCGTGACTGAGATCATCACCGCCGCCGAGCGCAAGACTGAGAAGGACGCCCATGCGCTCGCCGCGTAAGATTATTGCCCACCCCGCCCCTGCCACCGTTGACAGGGGGGGAGCCAGAGGGAAGAAGGGCTTTCCATGGGTTCGTTTCCGACTCCCCCATTATCGGGGGCGAGGGGGGCTTCTCCTCGGCGCCCTGTGTCTATTGGCCGCATTGGGAATGGGGCGTGTCTGTGCTGCCCCGCTCCCGGCGCCCGCCCCGACGTCCCGCGCGATCCCCGATTACGGCGGGCGCGACAGCGCGCCCCTCGCTGCGGGTGACGCCGCCCCGAACCCCGCCGCGCAAGCAGGCCGGGCAGTGGAAGCCCTGGTCCTCGTCCTGGCGGGCGTCGTCGGCGTCGTCTACGCCCTCAAGCGCTTCGGGCTGGTGCAGGGCGGCGCGGACGGCAAGCCCGCCCGCATCATCCTGTCCGGCCTGGGACGCTCGCCTGTGGCGTCTCCCGGCCCGGCGTCTTCCGCCGTCCTCGTCGAATCGTCCCAGACCCTGCCGGGCGGGGCGATGCTGCATGTCGTCCGCGTGCCGGGCCGGACCCTGCTGCTGGCGGCAACGGGTCAAACCGTCACCGCCGTCGCCGACTGGCCGATAGACGCCGATGTGGACGAAGACGCCGCCTTTGAAGACTATCTGGCCCGCGCCGACTCCGAGTCGGGCATCGCCGCCGCCAACGCGCGCCTGCGCTCGCTGCTGCCCCGCCCGCAGCCGTCGCCATCGAAGGATACGCCATGACCCTCCGCCGCATCCTCCCGCTCGCTCTGCTGCTGGCGCTGTGCCTGGGCGCCATGCCGTCATACGCACAAACGTCACACGCGCAGGCGGGCTTCGCCCTGCCGACCATCCCCGGCAGCGCGCCCGCCAAAAGCCCGCAGCAGGTCGCCAACACCTTGCAGATTCTGCTGCTGCTGACCGTCCTGACATTGGCCCCCGCGCTGCTGATCATGACCACGGCGTTTACGCGCATCGTGATCGTTTTGTCGTTCCTGCGGTCCGCCCTGGGAACCCAGAACATCCCCCCCAATCAAGTCCTGCTCGGCCTGGCCCTGTTCCTGACCTTCTTTGTCATGGCTCCGACCTTCAACCAGATGAACGCCGACGCGATCCAGCCGTATTTGTCCAACAAGATGGACTTCAACACGGCCGTAGGGCGCGGCGAGACGCCCCTGCGGCGCTTCATGGTGGCGCAGACTTACCGGGACGACCTCAACCTGTTCCTCCAGATGAGCCACACGCCGCTGCCCAAGATCACGGACCCGAAGCACCCCGCCGACGCTCTGCCGATGCAGGTGGTCATCCCGGCCTTCGTCATCTCGGAACTCAAAACTGGCTTCATCTTCGGGTTCATCATCTACATCCCGTTCATCATCATTGACCTGGTCGTCTCGTCCCTGCTGATGAGCATGGGCATGATGATGCTGCCCCCGACCGTCATCTCCCTCCCCGCCAAGGTGTTGGTGTTCATCCTCGCTGACGGCTGGCACGCCATCGCCGGGTCGCTGGCGGCCTCCTACCGGACATAAGTACGCCCGATTCGGGGTATCCTCTCCCTATATCTCCCGGAGGTGAGCCATGCCCCTGACGCCCCAGCCGTTCATCGAGCACCCCAACCTGCGAGTCCCGATCTCCCTGATCGTGGACGATCCCGCGCCCTGCATTAACCCGCTCTGGTACTTCCGCCACCAGGTGGACGGCCAGCCCGAGCCGGTCTACCCCCGGACTATCCCGCTGTCCTTCATGGACTCGTGGTGCCAATGGATTTCCGACGTGGGCGTCCGGGGCGACTTCACCATCCTGCCCTATCCTGCCGGGCTGGGCCGGGTGGACCGCAGCCTGGAGGGGTTTGACACGGGCGAGCTGCGGGCGTGGCTGCGCCTGGCGCGCGAGGCCGTCGCGCCCAAGTTCGACATCCACTGCGAGATCCTCACCCACACGCGGGCGCTCGACCTCCCGACAGGACGCCTGCTGCCGGAGAGCGAGCACGAGTGGACGGAGGCCCAGGGCGAGGAGGCGCTGGCGGACTACTTCGCCGCCGCCATGCAGATACTCGGCGAGGCGGGCGTCCCCAATCATGGCCTGACGCAGCCCTGCACCTACCGGGGCGACGAGGCGGTGTACGCCCGCGCCGTTCTGGCGGCGGAAAAGCGGGTCAACGGGCGGCGCGTTACTCACAACTTCCTGCATGTGGACTCGGTCAGCCCGGTCGTCCCGCCGCGCATCACCTTTCTGGACGAGGCGGCGGGCGAGGCCGTCGTCAGCGTCTGGACGGGCACGGACGACGAGGTCTGGAACACGCAGGAGCCGGACAGCCTGGAGCGGACGCAGGCCGCCGAGACGCTGGCTGACCGCCTGCTGACCGCCGACGGCTTGGGCGGGCGGCTGGCCGACTTGCGGCGCGGGGGTGGCCCGCTCGTGCTGGTGACGCACTGGCAGTCGCTCTATTCCAGTGGCACGGCCCTGGGCCTCCGGGTTCACCAGGAGGTGGCGCGTCGCGCCGCGTCGCTCTGGGGCGGGGAAGTGGAGTGGAGCAGGCTGTCGGACATGAGCCGGCGCTTCCTCGCCGCCCGCACGGCCCGCTGGCAGACGCAGGCGACGGCGGAGGCTTTGGATGTAACCATCTCCTGCCCGTTCGACACGGACGTCCTGACGCTTTCCATCCCCACGCCCTGGCCGCTGTATCAATCGCCTCGGGTAGAGATTGACGGCACCCCGGCAGCGCAGGCCGCCGACGCCGCGCATCTCCAGCCCGGCGGCTGGCTGATGCGCGGTTCCCTGGTCACTGTCAGCCTGCCGCTGGCCGCCAATACGCCGGCCCGGATCGCCGTCCGGGCTGAGGGCGCCCCCACCCCTTGACCCGCAGGAAGCGGTGCCGCCCGGCACTTCCAGTGCCGGGTCGCTTGCCAGGCCTCTATTTTCCCACCATCGCCTTCTTCCCCCACTTCCACGCCCACGCCGCCCCCAGCGGCAGGGCCAGGCAGGCGGCATAATAGATCACCAAGCCCGCGCCGGCCCCGACCGTCTTGTTCAGCCCCAGCTTGTCCAAAAATAGAATCGCCAGCGGGTGCATGACATAGATCGCCAGCGACTCTGCTCCCAAGTAGCCTAAGATCCCCGTCAGCGCCCCGCGCCCCAGCGCGCCGGCCAGGGCCAGCATCAGAAAGCTCATCCCCGCCGTGTAGCCCCACTGCCCGAACTGATATTCCGCCGTATTGATGTGCGCGTGCGGCAGCATCGCCGCCACGGCGAGCGGGGTGTAGACGGCGAGCGCTGCCAGCGTCACGGCCCCCGCGCCCCAAACACCTCGGCGAAAAATCTCCGGCCAGCGCGCCGACTGGCCGAACAGCCACAGTCCCAGGGCGACGGGCAGGATGTCCCACAGGATCGTCCCTGTAAGGAGCGGCTTGTGGTGCGTGGTGAACCAATGGCGGTTGAAGACGTATACGCCCGCCTGTAAAGCAAGCGCCAGAGTCGCGACGGCCCAAAACGGCGGACGCTTTTGGAACAAAGGGACGAGCAAGGGCAGCAGGACATACATCTCCAGCACGAGGACGAAGAAGTACAGGTGGAAGTGGGCCGTCCCCGTCAACAGCAGCTTAATGATGTGAAGCGGGCCGGGAAAGGGCCGGTGGCTGAGGAGAGTGTCTACGACGATATAAACGCCGCTCCACAACACATACGGCACGAGCGCCGTTTGCACACGCCGTTTAACGTAGCGCTCCACATCGTTGCCGCGCGCCAGGCTCAGGGCGTTGACGAACGCACTGAGCATCAGAAAGCATGGCACCGCCCACTGCGCGTCCTGGTTCGGGACGGCCAGCGCGTACCAGGCCCATCCCGGCGGCGTGTGCGCCTTCGCCGGGTGCAAGGCCGGGAGGAAGTGACCGGAAACGTGGATAAACACCACCACGAGGATCGCCAGCCCCCGGCAAACGTCCAGCGAACCGAGCCGCAAGGGCGCCGCCCGCCCGCCGTCCAATCTTGTCTCCGGGCCTGTCTGCCCCGCCGCCACTTCCTGCGCCATGCCCCGCCTATTCACCGCCGCCCGTGGCTAATCCTGCCAGCGCCCGGAGCGCGCGCCGTTAGCGGGTAGGGCTGCCGTCGTCACTGCCCCTAGTCTGCCCCCTGTGCCGCTTTCTCCAGGGCGCTCTCCGCGCGGGAGCGGAGTACGAAATCAGTGTCCTGTGCGTGGATGGTCCGTAGTGCGGCGACGGCACGGTCGTCATGGACGTAGTCGCCGAGGACGCCCGTGGCGACGCGGCGGACGCGGATGTTGCGGTCGTGCAAGGCCCGCTTGATGAGCGGCACGACCAGATCGCCTTGTAAGGGTGACGGCTTACAGGCGTCGCAGGTCAGCGAGTGCAGGGCGCTCCGGCGTACCTGTTCGTCCGAGTCGCGCAGGGCCTCCGACAGCGGCACGACGCAGCGGTCGTCGGCCAGGTGGTCCAGCAGGGAGGCGCACGCGCGCCGGACGACAACGCTAGGATGGCTGAGGCCCGTGACCACCGCGTCGAGGCTCGCCCGGCCCCGGTGGAACAGGACGCCCGTCGCCTCGAACCGGAGCCGCCGCTCGGCGGCGCCGAGCAGCCCGACCAGTTGTGACGCCGCCAGCGTCTCCGGGAGCGGCAGGTCGTCGCCCGGCCCGAGCGCCAGGATGTCGCGCGCGCCCGGCAGTTCCGGCCCCCGCTTCGGCGCGGTCTCGCCCGCCTTCTTCCGCTCCTGTTGCCTCAGCGCCCACTCCGCCAGGCGCCGCAGCCTCGGGGCCGTGTCGCGTTCGCTCAACGCCCGCAGCGTCTGAACGGCGCGGGTATGGAACGGCTGCATCCCCAACCCGTTGATGGCGCTTCGGCGGACGGTGACGCTGGGGTCCGACTCCGCGCACCCGGCCAGCGCTTCCGTGACACTCGCCTGCACGGCGGGGCTGTGGCAGGGGACGCTCAGGAATGCGTGGACCGCCGCCTGCCGTACCCGGACCACGGGGTCCGTCAAGGCACGGCGCAGCGGCTCCTGGTCGTCTTCCTCCGCCAGATGGCCCAGCCATTCGGCGCACCGCCAGCGCACCTTCCAGCGGGCATCGTTCAGCCCCGCCGTCACCATCCGCACGCTCGCCTCGCCCGCGCCGCACAGGGCCGCGCCCGCCTCCATGCGCTCCCCGAAATCATCCGAGCCGAGCCGTTCCAGCAGCGCGGCCCAGTTCCGTTCAGCCCCGCGCGTCGCTGCATGTGCTTCCGACATGTTGATTTCCCCCTTTGTTTTCGGTCTCCGCCATTGTAGCACACCGACCGGGGGGGGCTGTCAAGGGGGGCTACAGCCGGTTCGCGCGGCGCGGCTTCCGGGAGCGTGGGCTGCCGTACCGGGCCGGGATGCCGGCATGGCGGCGGAGGTTCCGGCCCCAGGGCAGGTGCTTGCCGTGCGGGGCGGGCGTCAAGGGGCGTCTGAAGGCGGCGCGGCGGCGGGCGAGGCGTGAACAGATACCGACAGGCAGGGGGATCGCGCTGAGGAGCATGAGGTATCCCAACGCCGCGCTGGGCAGATTGTAGAGTATCCTCAGAATTGTGTTCATCCAATTCTGCCGGCTTGAATCTGGTTGAAACGACCCGAAACCTGGGACCGTCACGAAGTCGGGCATTCTCAGCATGAATGCGAACCAGAGTATGCCTCCGATTAGAACGCCCACGCCAATTTTTCGCGTGTTCACTTCCGATGTCCCTCCTGCTTCTTAACCGCGAAAAACGCAGCCCAAGCGAACGCCGCGATGGCTGCCCAGAACGCACCAGGGATGAGCAGTGGCAACAAGCCTAACGCTCCTGCCCCCCTGCCTTTAGAAGCTAGGTCTCGCCAAACCATGAAGATTGTGTATACAGCACTGCCCAAAGATGATGCTGCGACATAGGTGAGAAGAGCCGCGATTACGCCCAGGACGGCTAGTAGCAGGTTGTACTTTAAACTCATCTGTAACTTTTCACCCCCAGCATGGTCGCCTCTGCTGCTGTTGAATTACAGCAGCAGAGGCCCCGCCCTGTTTAGTTGATCGGCACTGTGATCGTTGGGAAGGCGTAGAAGAATGGTATGACCATTGCCGGTGAATTGGTGGCGTTCAGCACGATTGTGTCGCAGTGGGATACGGCCACCAGATTGTG
>JAABUJ010000594.1_pt1 | contig 67660 bp, 72 predicted proteins | sample 5559131 | NCBI WGS metagenome assembly JAABUJ01 (sample SAMN10711875, study PRJNA513366) | rock metagenome | isolation source: Antarctica rocks | place: Antarctica: Victoria Land, Mt New Zealand nord | collected 2016-01-07 | reverse complement strand
GATGGCCTCGAGCTCCGCGGCTCCCGGCGGATCGGAGCGCACGTAGGACTCCGAGAGGTCTCCCGATCCCACCGAGAAGGAAGCCGACCAGCTCACCCCGCCACTCAGCGTTCCCACGATGAGCTCCGAGGAGCCGCCGCCGACGTCGACGACGCCCACGGGCCCGACGGGCGCGTGGACGAGGGTGCGGGTCGCTCCCACGAACGCGAGTCGCGCCTCCTCCTCCCCGCTCAGCACCTCGACCTCGAGGTCGCTGGCGGCGCGGATCGCCCGCACGATTTCGGCCCGGTTGCCTGCGCGGCGCAGCGCCGCGGTGCCGACCGCCCGGATCGTCCGGGCGCCGAGCCGGCGGGCCACGGCGGCCTGGGCGGCCGTGGCCTCCGCGACCTCGGCGACCTTCTCCGGAGCGACGCGGCCCTCACGCCGCAGGTTCTGACCGAGGCGGTTGAAGTCCCGCTGCTGGAGCACCTCGGTGAGGGCTCCATCCCGGCAGTCGGCCACCAGCAAGCGTGTGGTGTTCGAGCCGATGTCGATGCAGGCGCAGCGCACGAGGCCCACCGACGATACCGGGGCTCGGCCGTGGCGTGGGGAGCCGGACTGCGAGAATGCGGCGGTGAGACGATCGCGTTCCCCCCGTCGCCGGCGCCGGCGGGAGACCACCGGGCCGCCCGTGCCCCGCGCGGCGTGGCTCCAGCTCGCCGCGTGCACGGCCGCCGCCGCCCTCCTGCAGATCGACGGAACGGTGATCACCGTGGCCCTCCCCTCGGTGGGGCATGCGCTCGGCGTCGGGTCGCACACGCTGTCCTGGGTGCTGACCCTGTACTTCATCACCTACGCGATCGCGCTCTTCCCTGGCGGCAGGCTGGTCGACGCCTACGGCGCCCGCACCATCGCGTTCGCCGGCCTGGGACTCTTCGCCGCCGGCGCGGTGGCGGGCGCGCTGGCGCCGTCCTTTGGCGTGCTGCTCGTCTCGCGTGCGGTCCAGGGCGCCGGCGCGGGGCTCGTCAGCCCGGCGGCCCTGGCCGGCGCGGTGAGCGGCTTTCCCCCCGAGCGGCGCGGGACGGCGCTCGGCATCTGGGGCGCGGGCTCGGGGACCGCCAACCTCGCCGGTCCGCTGCTGGGCGGGGTGCTGACCGTCCTGCTCGGTTGGCGCGCCAACTGGTGGGCGCTCGTGCCGCTCACGCTCGCCGCGACGGTGGCGATCTGGCGCCTTGTGCCGAGCGCAGTGCACGCCGACGAGTCACCGGCGCTCGGCGGCCTGCGCCAGCGCGTGGTCGCGGCGGCGACGCTCGTGGCCACGCTGACCTTTTTGGTGATGATCGGGACGTTCTTCCTTGCCCAGCAGTACCTCCAGGCGGTGCCGGGCTACTCGGCCCTCGGCGCGGCGAGCACGCTGATCGTCGTCGCGCTGATGGTCGCGGTCGCCGCGCCGTTCGCCGGGCGGCTCGCCGATCTCCGCGGGGAGCGCTGGCCCGCGCTCCTCGGCTTTACGCTTGCCGCCGCCGGGCTCGCCGCTCTCGGGGTGCCCGGCGTCCCGCTGCACGGCTTCGTTTCGCTACCGCTGCTATTGCCGGTCGGGCTGGGACTCGGGCTGCTGTTCGCCCCCGCCTCGCGCGCGGCGCTCAACGCCGTTCCCCAGGCCCGCCACGGGCGGGTGTCGGCAGTCCTCTCCGCCGGGCGCCTACTCGGCGCGGCCATCGGCTCGGGACTGGCCGGCCTGGCGCTCGCCCACGGCGTCTCCGACCGCCACGTGCACGGTGCGCTGATCGGCGCGGCGCTCATCTGCGTGCTCGTCGGGCTCCCCGCCGCCGCTCAGCTCGGCCGCGGCGCACGCGCCGCGGAGCGCCCGAGCCCGGCGCCGGTGTGAGGATCAGCTCGCCCGCCGCTGGGTCCCAGACGCGCCCACCACCCACGCCTCGGGCGGCTCGCCGCTCACCTCGCCGGGCACCGCCGCCAGTGCCGAGCGCTCCCACGCCGCCCGCACCAGCGCGTAGAACACCACGTCGCGGACCTTCTCGCCGTGCCGGTGCCACGCGCGCAGGACGCCCTCGCGGCGGAAGCCGATCCGCTCGAGGGCGACCTGCGAGCGGCCGTTCTGCGTGTCGGCGTAGGCGCTGAGCCGCTCCATTCCCAGCCGCGCAAAGGCGAGACGGGCCATCAGGGCCTTCGACTCCACGTTCGCGCCACTACCCCAGAACCGGTGACCGAACCAACTCCCGAGCACACAGCGGCGGTCGCGTGAGGAGAGCTCGGAGAGCCCGGTGATCCCTATCGGGCCGTGCTCGGCGTGGACGACGAGGAAGTCGAGGTGACGACCGGCCTCACGCTTGGCCGGCTGCGCGGCGATGTAGTCCGCGGCCTCCTCCTCCCGCGAGTACGGACCCCAGGAGAAGAACCGCGTGACCGCCGGGTCGCGGCCGAGCGCGAAGAGCGCCGGGGCGTCGCCGGGCTCCGGGTAGCGCAGGGTGAGCGACGGGCTGGCGAGGAGGAGCTCCACGCTTCTCTAGGAGGACGACGAAGAGCCGCTCAGCTCCTTCTCGGTGGCGTCGAGCACCCCGCGCCGATCCTTGTGCGCCCGCTCGTAGACCCGCGCGCGCTCGACCGTCTGCTCGTCGGCGTCGTCGAGGCGCTTCTTGATGTCGGCCACGCTCTGGTCGTCGTAGCCGGACCACGGCTCGTCCTGCTCGAGGAGCGTGCTCACCCGGTCGAGCACCGTGGAGCGATTGCGCTCCTTGCGCTCGTAGGCGTCGATCTTGGCGAGGTCCTGATGGGAGAGGCCCTTGAGCCGGCCCACGATCTCCTCGGCGTTCAGCTCGTCGTAGCCCTTGAGGGGGAGATCGTCGGCGGAGGCGACCGCGCCCTGCGCCTCGCCCTGGACCCGGGCGGCCCCCGGCACCTTGCGGGTCTCGCGCGCGGCGCTCTTGCCCGCCTTGGTCGCCGTCTTGCGCGCGCCCTTCGCGGCCTGCTTGGTCACCGCCTCCGCGGTCTCCGCGGTCTCCTCGACCGTCTCCCGCGCCTCGCGGACGGCTCCGCTGGCCGCCTGCGCGGCGCCCGTGGTGCTCAGGTCGTACCGGGGGACGCCCTCGACCTCGGCGTCGACCACCCCGTCGGTCAGCGTGCGGATGACCCGGCGCAGCTCTTCGAGCATCCGCTCCTCGTCGGAGCGGATGCTAACCGCCAGCTCCTCGGTCTGCTTGTCGCCCAGGCGAAGGGCGAGGTGCTCGAGTGCATCGTAGGTGGCGATCTCGAGCGCCTCGGTGGCGCACTCGTCCTTGGCGTTCTTGAGGAGCTTCTCGTCCCCGCTCGCGCCGCGCACGAGGTCGAGCGGCCCCTTGGAGAGCGCGAGGGTCTGGGCGAGCGCCGACTGGACGAGCCCGGTCGCGAGTCCCACGCCGATCTCCAGCATGTTGCGCCCCTCGCCGAGGTCGCGCAGGCGATCCTCCAGGCGGCTCGCATGGCCCCGCGTCTCGTCGAGGTGACGCTCGAGGCCCGAGCGGTAGCCGCTGGCCGGGGTCATGGCGATGTGGGCCTGCAGGGTGCGCACGAGGGCCTGCTCGGTGGCGTGCGCCTCGTCGAGATACTGGATGAGCTTCATCTTGGCGGCGGGTTCCATGGCGCTCGTGTGCTCCCTGTGGCGGTGGACGGTCTCCGTCGCTCCGGACGGCCTCACCCGGGACGTTCCCGTCGAGGCGAGCCGACAAACGGCGGCCCGCGGGGCGCGGGCGACGGGTTTGATCCCCCGACGGCGACGGGTACTCCCAGCGCGTGGCCCCGCCTCGCCTCACCATGACGTGCTCCGCGAGCGCCGCGGGCTGACGGAGCCGACCCGATGAGCGCGGCACACGAGCCGGAGATCGCCGGCCCGAGCGGTCCCGACGTCCGGCTCGAGCTTCCCGGGCGTCCGGAGAACGTGGCCCTGGTGCGGCAGGCGCTCGCCGGACTGCTCGACGCGCTCGAGGTCGCCCCTCCCCTCGCCGCGGACTTGAAGATCGCCGTCACGGAGGCCTGCAGCAACGCCGTCAAGCACGGCTACGACGACGCGGCGGGACCGCTCGAGGTCACCATGGAGCTCGACGGGAGCATCCTCACCGTGAGCGTTCGCGACCGTGGCCCCGGGTTCAAGCCGCTGGGAGGCGAGCGGGACGCGGTGCCATTCGGCTTCGGCCTGGCTCTCATCGCCTCTCTCGCCGACGCGTTCGCCATCCAGGGCGGCGTGGCAGGAAGCGAGGTGCTGATGAGCTTCGACCTCTCCGAGGGTGGCGAGCACCCGGTCGTGCCCCGCGGGGCCAGCCAGCTTCGCGAGGAGCGCTCGGCCCCTCCGACCGAGCGGACGCGCACGCAGGTCCGCCCCGGCCCGCTCGTGGCGCCCGTGCTCGGGCGCGTCGTCTCCCTGCTCGCCGCGCGCGCGAGCTTCTCGATCGACCGCCTCTCCGACGCGCAGCTCGTGAGCGACGCGATCGCCGCCCACTCGAGCGCCCACGCGCTCGACGGCCACGTCTCGCTCGCCGTGGAGGAGGGAGAGCGCTCACTCGATCTGCGCATCGGCCCCCTCGTACGCGGCGGAGGCGAGGGCCTCGTGCGCGACACCGAGCTCCCGGGCCTGGGACGCCTCCTCGAGCAGCTCACGGACGAGCTGGCAACGGAGCCGCTGGCCGCGGACCCGGCCGGCGGGGAGCTGCTCCGCGTCCGGCTCTCGCAGAGCGGCTGAGCACGCAGACCGCCGGCGCCGAGACTCCATGGCCGACGCGGTCGTCATCGGAAGCGGCCCGAACGGGCTGGTGGCCGCCAACGTGCTCGCGGACGCGGGGTGGGACGTGCTCGTCGTCGAAGGCGCCGCGGAGCCCGGAGGCTCGGTGCGCACCGCCGAGCTCACCGAGCCCGGCTTCCGGCATGACCTGTTCAGCGCCTTCTATCCCCTCGGCGCGGCCTCGCCGGTGCTGCGTGGCCTGGGCCTCGAGGACCACGGCCTGCGCTGGCGCCACCATCCGCACGTCCTCGCGCACCCGACCCGCGACGGGCGCTGTGCGGTGCTCTCGCGCGAGCTCGACCAGACCGCCGCCTCGCTGGAGGGCTTCGCCCACGGCGACGGCGAGGCCTGGCGCCGGCTCTACGCCCTGTGGGAGCGGGTGGGCGAGCATCTCCTCGAGGCGCTGTTCCGGCCCTTCCCCCCACTCGGACCGGGCCTCGGCCTGGCGCGCGCGCTGGGGGCGGAGGAGCTCGTGCGCTTCCTGCGCTTCGCCCTGCTCCCCGTCCGCCGGCTGGCCGAGGAGGAGTTCCGCGGCGCCGGCGGCGGGCTCCTGCTCGCGGGTAACGCGCTGCACGCCGACCTGACCCCGGAGTCGGCCGCCGGCGGCCTGTACGGCTGGCTGCTCTGCTCGCTCGGCCAGCAGGTCGGCTACCCCGTGCCCGAGGGAGGAGCCGGTGAGCTGACCGCCGCGCTCGTGCGCCGGCTGCGCTCGCGCGGCGGCAGCCTCGAATGCGGAGTCCCGGTGGAGAAGGTCCACGTCGCGGGCGGCGCGGCCACCGGCGTCCGGCTCGCGGACCGGCGCACGATCCCGGCCCGCCGGGCGGTCCTCGCGGACGTGGGGGCTCCCGCCCTCTACGAAGAGCTGGTCGGCACCGAGCACCTGCCCCTCCGGCTGCGCGACGACCTGCGCCGCTTCGAGTACGACCACGCGACGGTCAAGCTCGACTGGTCGCTCTCCGCCCCCGTCCCCTGGTCGGCAGAGGGGGCGCGGGGCGCGGGGACGCTCCACCTCGCCGAGGGAATGGATGCCCTCTCCCGCCACGCCGCGCAACTCGCGCAGAAGCAGGTGCCCGACGCGCCCTTCCTCGTCTTCGGACAGTACGCGGCGGCCGACCCCACCCGTCAGCCGCCCGGGACGGAGACGGCGTGGGCCTACACCCACGTTCCGCGCGCACCGACGGGCGACGCCGGACCCGACGGCCTGCGCGGGCGGTGGGACGAGCGCGAGACGGAGATCTTCGCCACCCGGATCGAGGAGCAGGTGGAGGCGCTCGCGCCCGGGTTTCGGGACCTCATCCGGGGCCGGCACGTCTTCGTCCCGCCCTCCATGGAGGAGGCGAACGCCAACCTCGTGCTCGGCGCGCTGAACGGAGGCACCGCGCAGCTCCACCAGCAGGTGATCTTCCGTCCCACGCCGGGGCTCGGCCGACCCGAGACTCCGGTCGACGGCCTCTATCTCGCCTCCGCGTCGGCGCACCCGGGCGGCGGGGTGCACGGCGCATGCGGGGCGAACGCCGCACGGGCCGCCCTGGCCCGCGCGCACCCGGTGCGCCGGATCGGAGCGCTGGGCGCGCGCACCGCGCAGCGGCGGCTGTCGGGCTGGTAACCGGAGCTCAGGCCGCTTCGTGCAGCGAGGCGATCGTCCGCTGGCGGGCGAGGCGCCCGAGCGCGCGGGACTCGATCTGGCGGACGCGCTCCTGCGTTATCCCGAGGCGGCGCCCGATCTCGCGCAGTGGCTGCGGCTCGGAGTGGTCGAGGCCGTAGCGAAGGATGAGCACCTCGCGCTCACGCGGTGGCAGCCGGGAGATCGCCTGGCGCACCACCGTGCACTTCACGGACACCTCGGCCTTCTCGTCGGGCTCGGGCTCGTCGCTGGCCAGCAGGTCGCCGAAGACGGTGTCGCGCTCGTCGCCCACGGGGCGATCGAGGCTGGTGACGGCCCGTGACGCCTGGCGCGCCTCGCTCACGTGCCGGACGGAGATCTCGAGCGCGGCGGCGATCTCCTCCTCGGTGGGCTCGCGCTCGAGCTCGCGAGCGAGCTCCCGCTCCACCCGCGCGACCTTGCGCTGACGTTCGAGCACGTTGACCGGGAGCCGGATCGCGCGGGCCTTGGTCTGGATGCCGCGCTCGACGCCCTGGCGTATCCACCACGTCGCGTAGGTCGAGAAGCGAAAGCCGCGGCGCCAGTCGAACTTCTCCACGGCCCGGATGAGCCCCAGCACGCCCTCCTGGATCAGGTCGAGCAGCGCGAGGTCGTGCCCTTGGAACTTCTTGGCGATCGACACCACGAGGCGCAGGTTCGCGTTGATCATGCGCTCCTTGGCCCGCTCGTCGCCGCGTTCGATCCGCTTGGCGAGCGTGATCTCCTCGTCCGGACGCAAGAGGGTCCAGCGGCTCGCCTCGTTCAGGAAGAGCTGAAGGGGATCGGTGGTCGTCACGGTGCCCGTCGGGAGCTCCGGCCCGGCGGCCTCGGTCGGCTCGCAGTCCTCGCGCAGCTCGATGCCCGAGCCTTCGATCTCGTCGCGCATCTCGGCGATCTCGCGCGCGTCGAGCGCGAGCTCGTCGGCCACCCCGGCCAGCTCGTCCGGATCGACGCAGCCCCGCTCCTGCCCTCGCTCGAGGAGCTCGGCCAGATGCCGGGAACCGTCTCGCCTCACCGAACAGGCGATTGCCGCTGGGCGTCGAACTGAAACGCGACACTGTTCCGTTGGCGGCTTCTCGACGGGAAGACGAGGGCCGCCGGCGACGATCTCGGAGGTGATGGGCGTGCTCCAACGCTTCAGAAAGAACGACGAGCCGGACGACGGACCGGGCCGCGGAACGGGCGCCGTGGCGGAGGGCGAGCGCGGCGACCGGGAGGACCGGGACGGCCGGGACGATCGCCGGGAGGGCGTCGACACGCGCGATCGGCTCGAAGCCGGCCGCCTGCGCCAGCGCGACGAGTTCGGTGGGGTCAACTTCGGCTCGGCGTTCTTCGGCTGGCTCGTGGCCATCGGCATCGCCGTGCTGCTCACCGCCATCCTCAGCGCCGCCGGGACGGCGATCGGGCTGACCAGCGGGTCGAGCGGCAGCGACGCGAGCAAGAGCGCCGGGACGATCGGCATCGTCGGCGGGGCGCTCCTCGTCCTCGTCCTCGTGATCGCCTACTACGCGGGCGGCTACGTGGCCGGGCGCATGTCGCGCTTCGACGGCGCGCGGCAGGGCTTCGCGACCTGGGTGATCGGGCTCATCATCACGCTCATCGTGGCGGCCGCCGGGGCGATCGCCGGCTCGCAGTACAACGTGTTCTCCTCACTCAAGCTGCCGCGCATCCCGGTCAAGGGCGAAGCGCTGACCACGGGAGGGGCGATCACCCTCGCCGCGATCTTCCTCGGAACCCTCCTCGCCGCGATCCTCGGCGGGAAGGTCGGCGAGCGCTACCACCGCAAGGTCGACCGCGCAGGGCGGGTGTAGGGCGCGCAGCCCACTAGGCGCCCGACCGGCCCACTCCGGTGAGGATCTCGCGGATCCGCGCCGGTCCTCCCGTCCTCGAGGAGAGCGGCGGCGTGGAGGCGCCCGCCCCCTCGCGCATCCCCGCGAGGAGCTCGAGCAGTGCCTCGCCGGAGGTGTGGCGAGGCATCCAGCCGAGTTCCTCCCGGGCGCGCGTGATGTCCATCAGCGGGACGCCGAGGGCGAGGTCGACCCACCCGGGCGGAGTGGGCTGGAGACGAAGCTTCCACGTGGCCTGCGCCGCGCCGCGCAGCACGCGGGCCGGCACGGGGACCGGCCGGGCGCCGAGCAGGCGGCCGAGCTCCGCCGGATCGAGCACCGGCTCGGCGGCGACGTTGAAGGCGCCGCGCACCTGGCGGGTCACGGCGAGCCGGTAGGCCTCCCCCACGTCGAGCGAGTGAACGGCCTGGAAGCGCAGGCGCGGCGTGTCGGGCACGACGGGAATGAGCTCCGGGCGCAGCAGCGAGCCGGGCACGAAGGGCCCGCCGAAGAGCCGGCGGATCCCCGAGGCCGCATCGCGCTTGAAGATCAGGCCCGGTCGCAGGCGCACCACGCGCAGCTCGGGCCGCTCGGCCTCGAGGCGATCGAGCAGGCGCTCGGTCTCCGCCTTGTGGCGCGAGTAGAACGAGGTGGGGATCCCGCCCGTGGGCCAGGACTCGTCGACGCGGCGATCCTTGGGCCCGGGCGAGTAGGCGCCGACCGAGGAGGCGTAGACGAGCGCCCCGACGCCCGCCTCGGCGGCGGCGCGAAAGACCCGCTCCGATCCGTCGACGTTCGCCGCCCGGGTGACCGACTCGTCGCGCGAGGGCTGGATGAGCCACGCGAGGTGGACGACGGCGTCGGCGCCCCGCAGGTGCGCGGTGAGATCGGCGCGGGCCACGTCGGCCTCGAGGAACGTCGTCTTGGCGAGCTGGAGCGTCGGCCGACGCCGGGCGATGCCGAGGATGGAGTCGACCGCCTCGTCTCGGGCGAGCGCGCCGAGCACGCTCGTTCCCACGTTGCCCGTGGCTCCGGTGACGACGACGCGCATCGACCCTACGTGCCCTCCGCCGCGGCCGGCGAAACCGCGGCCGGGTCCGTCAGCTCGGAAGGACGATGAGGCCGACCACGCCGAGCACGTAGAGGATGAGGACGGCGATGCTGTCGACGCCCAGGCGGGCGTGCTCCTTGGCCGGGCGGAAGAGCAGGCCGGCCAGGTAGACGACGGTGAGCGCGGCGGCGAGACCGGTGAGATAGAGGTCGCTGGGGTGGGCGTTGGGCAGCACGGCCTTGCCCGAGACGACGGTGGCGAGCAGGAACAGGACCGGCAGGAAGGCGTTGCCGCCGAAGATGTCTCCGAAGGCGAGCTTGTAGTCGCCCTGCCGGGTCGCGGTGATTCCGGTGGAGAGCTCGGGCAGCGAGGTCACGGCCGCGAGGACGGTCGCGCCGAACAGCGCGCCGGAGAGCCCGACGTGGTCGGCCGCGGCCGTTCCGCTCTCCTCCGCCAGGGCGCCTGCGACCAGGGTGGCGATGGCGGCAATCCCGAAGATCAGCGCTGCCCGGCCGGTGCTCACGCCCTTGCGCTCGGCCGCGGCCGCTCGTCGCCGGCGGGAGTGGCCACGCGACTCGGACTGGCTGTCGGGCGCCTCCCCGCTGTTGCTCCAGCGCAGTCCCTTCTCGGCGCGCCGGGTGAGCACGAGGCCGACCACCCAGATAACGGTAATCAACACCACGTCGGGCGAGAGCCGCAGGTGAACGATGCTCTTGGGCAGTTGGGTGCCCATGACCACGGCGGCGAGAACCGCGAGCACGACCAGGCCCTCCAGCACCAGCGTCAGGCTCGCGGCCTGGTAGGTGAGCGGACGCCGCTCGCGAACACCGAAGGCGTCGAGGGCCACGAGCACGACCGTCTGGATCGCGATCCCGCCCAGGATGTTGCTGACCGCGACGTCGAGCTGCCCGGACGCCGCCGCGCTGTAGGTGATCGCGATCTCGGGCAGGTTCGTCGCCACCGCGAGCAGGATGAGGCCCCCGAGAGCCTGGCCCAGGTGCAGGCGATCGGCGAGCACGTCGGTGTTCTCAGACAGATAGAGCCCAGCAACCCAGATCACCGCCGCGCTGGCGGCGAACACCAGCAGCTCCGCCCAGAACGGAAGATGGGGAAGGAGGTTCATCGGGCCGGGACCGGCTCCGGGAGCGAGCGCACCGCCGCGAGCACGTCTGCGACCGAGATCGAGAGCAGGCCCGGGTCGGGCTCGGCGGCGTGCGGGTCGCCGCGGCGTCCCGCCCAGAGCGCGCGGTGCTCCGGGCGGGCGGGCGGCGCTCCCCATTGCTCTGGTGAGGTGGGACCGAAGAGGACGACGGACGGTGTCCGCAGCGCGGTGGCCAGGTGGGCGACGCCCGTGTCGCCGCACAGCAGCCGGCCGGCGGCCGCGACGAGAGCGGCGAGGCCGAGGAGGTCGGTGCGCCCGGCGTGTGCGGCGGCGCCCGAAGGTAGGCCGGCGCGGGCCGCCACCTCCCGCGCCAGCTCGAGCTCGCCTGGGCCGGCGGTCACGAGCACCGTCCGGCCCGTGGCCGCCTCGGCGCGGGCGACCTCCGCCCAGCGTTCGGACGGCCAGCGGCGCGCTCCGCTGGCCGCACCGGGGTGGACGAGCGTGGCCCCGAGCGCCTCGGCCGGCGGCTCGCGGTCCGGCGGGGAGGGCAGGTCGAGATCGGCGGGGTCGGCGGGGATGCCGTGCTCGGCGAGCATGCGGCACCAAAGGAGGACCTCGTGCTCGCCGGCGCGCCACTCGGGCCCTCCCGCCGACTCGGGAACCTCGGGATGCGCGAAGGCGATCAGCCGCCCGGGTGCGGCGTCGAGCAGGAGCCGGTGGCTCTGGGGCCCGCGCCCGTGGAGGTTGACCGCCGCCTCGGCGCCCCGGGCCTCGGGCGGGAGCGGGGCGAGCGGTGCGACGTCGATCACCTCGTCCACCGCGCCGCTCAGACGGGCGAGGGGCGCGAGGGCCGCCGGAGCGGCGAGCACGATCCGGTGCGCCGAAAAGGCCCGCCGCAAACCGCGCAGCGCGGGGACCGCGGTCAGCAGATCGCCGAGCCCGAGGGCCCGGAGCACGAGCAGTCTCAGGGCCAGGAGGGCTCGACGGACGGCGTGACGATCAGCTCCCGCACCTCGCAGCCGGGCGGTTGGCGCAGGGCGAAGAGCACCGTGCGCGCCACGTCCGCGGGGTCGTTCAGGGGCTGGTCGGGCGCGGGCTTGAACTCCGGGTCGCGCCCGTCGAAGAACGCGGTGGACATGCCGCCCGGCACGAGCATGGTCACTCCCACGCGGCCCGCGAGCTCGAGCGCGAGCACGCGCGAGAGCCCTACGACGCCCCACTTGCTCGCGCAGTAGGCGCTCGCGTGGCTCAGGGTCCGCAGCCCGAGGGTGGAGGCCACCGTGACCACCGTCCCGCGGCGCTCGATCAGCGATGGCAGCGCGGCGCGGATCACCGCCGCGGTGCCGAGCAGGTTGAGCTTGACCACCCGCTCCCAGTCCTCGGCGCCGATCTCCTCGAGCAGGCCGCAGGCGTCGGTGCCCGCCGCGGTGACGACGGCGTCGAGGCCGCCGTGGCGCTCGAGCACCCGCTCCACCGCCGCCTCGGCGGCGCGGCCGTCGGCCAGGTCGACCTGCTCGGCGTCGATGCCCCCTGGCGCCGGGTCGCGGTCGAGCACGATCGGCGTGCCTCCCGCCTCGCCGATCGCAACGGCGGTCGCGGCGCCGAGCCCGGAGGCGCCACCCGTGACGAGCACGGTCCCGATCGGCCTCTCCTCAGCCACGGCGTGCGACCTCGGCGATCAGCCGCGTGGTCGAGCGCCCGGGCACGTAGGGCAGGACCACGGCCTGGCCGCCCCAGGACTCGAGCAACGCGGCCTCGGGCAGGTCGGCGATGCGGTAGTCGCCGCCCTTGGCGAAGAGGTCGGGACGCAAATGGTCGAGGAGCGCCTCCGGCGTGTCCTCGTCGAAGACGGCGACGGCGTCGACAGAGCCGAGGGCCGCGAGCACGGCCGCGCGGTCCTCCTCCTCCACCACCGGGCGCTCGGGTCCCTTCAGGCGGCGCACGGAGGCGTCGGAGTTGAGGCACACGATCAGGCAGTCTCCCAGAGCGCGCGCGGCCTCGAGCATCCGGACGTGGCCGGCGTGGAGGATGTCGAAGCAGCCGCCGGTGGCCACCACCGTCCCGCCGCCCGCGCGCACCCGCGCGGCGAGCGCGACGGGATCTGCGGGCTCGCCCGCCGGGGCGGCGCCGGGCTCCGGCGAGGGAACGCCCGCCACGGCGGCCGCTCCCCCCGCGGCCACGAAGGCGGCGGCGTCCAGGGCGGCCGTGCGCACCGCCGCCGAGGGCAGCGCGCCGTCGGCGAGGGCGCCGGCGAGGCGCGCGGCGAACGCGTCGCCCGCGCCGCACGGATCGCCGCCGGCGGGTGCCGCGGGAACGGGGACCGCCACCGGCGCGCCCTCCCCTCCCACGAGAAGGACTCCGCGGGCGCCGAGGGTCACGCAGACGTTGACGGCCCGCCAGCGGGCGGCGAGGGCACGGGCGCCGCGCGTGACGGCGGCGAGGGAGTCCTCCCCGGCCTCGGGAGCGAAGCGACGTGCCTCGTCCCGGTTGGGGGTGACGACGAGCACGCCCGGGACGGGAGCCGGCCCGCGCGGGTGCGGGTCCCAGACCACGGGCACGCGGGCGGGCCGCGCGGCGAGGGCCTCGCGCAGCGCGGGATCGGCGGCCACGCCGCGCCCGTAGTCGGAGACGAGCACCGCGTCGGCGCCCGCGACCGCGGCGAGCGCATCCGCGCAGGCGGCGCCGACCGCTCCGGGCTCTCCGCCGCGGTCGAAGCGCAGCAGCGCCCGCCCGCGGGCACGGACGCGGACCTTTTCGGGTGTCTCTCCCTCGAGGCCCAGGTCGACGACGGCGACCCCGGCGCGCTCGAGGAGGGCGTTCAGCTCGCGCGCGGCGGCGTCCCGCGCGAGCGCGGTCACCAGGGTGACCGGGCGTCCCCCCGCCGCGGCGAGGGTCGCGGCAAGCCCCGCTCCTCCGGGCCGCGAGTGCTCCCGGAGGCCGTCGACCACGGGCACGGGAGCATCGGGGCTCAGCCGCTCGGCGCTCCCGTCGAGGTCGCGGTCGAGCAGGGCGTCCCCCACCACCAGCAGGGGACGAAGCACGCTCATCCCGAGCCCTCCCCCGCGTGCACGCTAGTGAGCGCCTGCGCCACGACGCGGTCGACCTGCTCGCACAGGAGGTGGACGGCCACGAGGTGGGCCTCCTGGACGGTCGGAGACGAGTCGACGGGAACGCACACCGCTTCGTCGGCCGCTTCGGCGAGGGGGTTGGGAGCGGGGCCGGTCAGCGTCCACACCGAGATCTCGCCGGCGCGCGCGGCGTCGACCGCGGCGAGGAGGTTGGCGCTCGTCCCGGAGGTGCTGAGCGCGAGGAGCATGTCACCGGGGCGGCCGTGGGCCCGCACCGCGCGCGCGTAGGCCTCCTCGTAGCCGTAGTCGTTGGACATCGCGGTCAGGCTCGAGCTCTCGGCGTGCAGGCACAGCGCGCTCAGCGGCATTCGCTCCTCGCGGTAGCGACCGACGAGCTCGGCCGTGAGGTGCTGGGCCTCGGCCGCCGAGCCACCGTTGCCGGCGGCGAGCAGGCGCGCGCCACCGAGCAGGCGCTCGCCGAGCTCGGCGCCCCAGCGCTCGAGCCGCTCGAGCTCGGGCTCGAGAGCGGCGAGGGCGGCCCGTAGCGCGTCGAGGTGCTCGCCGCCGACGCTCACCGCAGAGCTCCGAGCTCCTCGACCCGGCGCTCGTGGCGCTCCACGGGCTGCTCGTCCGCCAGCTCGCGGAGCACGCGCAGCGTGGCCGCGGCGACCCGGTCCCACCCGTAGCGCTCGCGCGCGCGGTGCGCGCCGGCGGCGCCCAGGCGGCGCCGGCGCTCGGAGTCCTCGAGCAGGGGGAGCAGGGCGGCGGCGAGCTCGACAGGCCGTCGCGGCGGCACGTGGAGGCCCGTCACCCCGTCGACCACCGTGTCGGTCAGCCCGCCGACCGCCGAGGCGACCACGGGCACCCCACACGCCATCGCCTCGAGCGGGACGATCCCGAACGGCTCATACCACGGGGCGCACACGACGACGTCGGCCGAGCGTAAGAGCGCGGGGAGCTCGGCGCGCGCGACACGTCCGCGCAGCTCAACGCGATCGGCGACACCGAGGCGCCGGGCCAGCGCGCGGAGCCGCCGCGCCTGCGGGTCGGCTCCGAGCGCGCCTCGCTCCGGGCCGCCGGCGAGAACCGCCTCGGTGTCGGGCAGGCTCCCCAACGCCTCGAGGACGTTCCCGAACCCCTTGCGCTCCACGAGGCGCCCGACCGCCACGATCCTCCGGCGCTGCGCGCCGCGCGGCTCCGCGGGACCCCCGGGAGTGAAGTGGGAGAGGTCGACGCCGCAGGGCACCACGGTGACCCGGCGCGGGTCGACGCCCAGGCGCAGCAGCTCGAAGACCTCCTCGCTGCTGGTGGCGAGCACCCGGTCAACGGAGCGTGCGACGCCAGCCTCGAGCGGGAGCCGGGCGGCCGGGCTCGTGTCGCGTGCGCCCTGGTGCCGGCGCTTGACCACGCCGAGCGCGTGGAAGGTCTGGGCGACGGGAACGCCGAGCGGGCGCGCGGCCTGCAGCGCGGCGTGGCCCGACATCCAGAAGTGGGCGTGCACCACGTCGGGGGGAGCCTCGGACCACCGGGCGTGGAGCTCGTCGGCGAAGGCGCCCATGTGAGGCAGCAGCTCGTCCTTGGACAGGGGACATGGCGGCCCAGCGTCGACGTGGTCGACCTCGACGCCGGGAGCGAGCGCCACGCGTCGAGGGACCGCCGTGTCCTCGCGACGGGTGTGGACGACGACCTCCACGCCCTGGCGCGCGAGCGCGCTGGCGAGCGCGGCGACGTGCACGTTCTGGCCTCCGGCGTCGACCCCGCCGAGGACGGCGAGAGGACTCGCGTGCTCGGAGACCATCGCGACCTTCACGAGGCCACCTCGGCCAGGAGAGCGTCCCAGTCGACGAGGAACCGCTCGAGCCCGTAGCGCTCGCGTGCGGCGGCCCGCGCCGCCAGGCCGCTCTGGCGCGCTCGCTCGGGCTCGGCCACGAAGCCGCGAACGGCGTCGCGCAGAACGTCGATGCGGTTGGAGACGACGCCGGCCGCCGCGGGCACCGCCTCGGGCACCTCGGTGGTCGCCAGGGCGACGACCGGCATCCCGAGGTGCATGGCCTCGATCAGCGACAGCCCGAGCGAGGTCCAGCGGATCGGGTGCAGGTAGACCCGCCGCCGCGCCATCTCCCCGTGCAGGTCGGCCTGGGGCAGGTCCTCGATGCCGCCGAGCGCCCCGGCGTCCATCCCGAACAGGTCGGCGGGCACCCCGTCGGCGAGCGCGTGGATCAGATCGGTTCCCGTCACCCGTCCGCGCCGGCGCGCCTCGTTGACCACCACCGCCGCGCGTGGGAGCTCGCCCGTGTAGCGGAGGCCCGGATCGACGATGCCGTGCTCGATGACGCTCGTGGGCGTCGTGCCCGCATCCCAGAAGAGCCGGTTGAAGTGGGTTACGTGCACCAGGCGCAGCTCGGGACGGTCGGCCGCGGGGTGGCGCATCTCGCCGATCCGCCCCTGGGGCGCGTTGTGCTCGACGTAGACCGCGGGCACGTCGCGGCCCGGGCGCCGGCCGCCCAGCCAGTCCTCGGCAAGCCCGCCGAGCTCGTGAGGGCGTTGGAGGACGACGACGTCGACCTCGGCGTCGCGGGCGTCATCCCTGGTGAGCTCGCGAGCCTGGGCCGGCCAGACGTAGGTCTGCGCGCGGCCGCGCCCGTCGGGTCCCCGACCGGGCTCCACCGGGACGAGGTACTCGTGATCGCCGTGGACGAAGGACGTGGTCCACGCCCCGTGGACGTGCCAGAGCAGGATCCTCATACCCCCGCCCCCACCCAGAGGGGCGCCAAGCGCTCGAGCGCGCCCACGACGTCCTCCACCTCGACCCCGCCCAGGCACGGGTGCCCCTCGACCGGGCAGATCCGTGCGCGGCAGCCCGCGCACGGCACCTCGACGTAGAGGAGCTCGTGTGCCACTCGCCACGGCCGCCAGCGCGCCTCGGGAACCGTCGGCGCGAAGAGGGAGACGACCGGCGTGCCGACCGCGGCGGCGAGGTGCGCGGGACCGGTGTTGCCCACCACCACCGCCTCGGCGCCGGCCAGCACCTCGGCCAGACCGGCGAGGTCGGTGCCTCCCCCGAGGTCGTGCACTCCGTCGCGCGCCGGACCCGCGGCCCGGGAGGTGAGGGGACGCTCCGCCGGGCTTCCGGTCACGACCACGGAGCGCCCCTCGGCGCGCAGCGCCTCGACGAGCGCCGCATTCCGCTCGGGGTCCCACGCTCGCGCCGGGACCGAGGCGCCGGGATGCACGACCACGTAGGCGCCGTCGAGCGCAGGCCGGGCGCCCGAGCGGCGGCGCACTCGCAGCCGCCCGTCGTCCGTGGCGGGCAGCGCGTAGCCGAGGGTAGAGACGAGCGAGAGGCCGCGCTGCACCTCGTGCACCTCGCCGGTGACGCGGTGGCGGACGTCGAGCAGCGAGCCCGGGTAGTCATCGCTGATCGCGGCCACCGTGGGCACGCCCGCAAGGCGGAGCACGAGCGCCATCGGCAGCGGGGACTGGTGGAAGGAGGTCAGGACGATCGCCTCGTCGAAGGCCCGGCCGCGCAGCTCGGCCTCGATCCGGGCGACGTCCTCGCGGTCGACCGGACCCGGCTCGGGGTCGATCCAGGGCGCCCGCCAGACCATCACCTCGTCCACGCCGGGCAGGAGCTCGGCGGCGGCCCGGCCCCGTGGACCGCACAGCAGGGTTAGGTGATCGGCTCCGGCGGCGACCGCGCGGACGGCCGGCCCGGCGAGCAGCACGTCGCCGTCATTGTCCTGGCGGACGAAGAGGACGCGCTTCAAGGCGCGGTCCCCAGGACGAGGTCCACGGCAGCGGGCAGGTCGGGCGCCAGCGCGGGCGCGGCGCGCACCTCCTCCTCCCGGGTGCGCGGGGTGGGCACGAGGACGGCGCGGGCGCCGGCCGCGCGAGCCGCCTCCACGTCGGCGCCGATGTCGCCCACCACGACGCAGCAGTCGGGCGCCACGCCGAGCGCCGCGGCGGCCTCGAGCACCAGCCCGGGCGCCGGCTTGCGGCACGCGCAGCCCTCCTCCGGCCCGTGCGGGCACACCGCCCACGGCCCGAGCGGTCCGAGCAGCTCCTCGACCCGGCGGTTCACCGCGGCGACGTCCTCCGCGGTGATCCACCCGCGCGCCACGCCGCTCTGGTTGGAGACCACTCCGAGCTTGACGCCGCGCGCCCGGAGGCGGTCGAGCGCCTCGCGCGCGCCCGGCATGGCCTCGACGCGCTCCGGGTCCCCGTTGTAGGGCACGTCGCGGATGAGGGTCCCGTCCCGGTCGAGCAGCACGGCGGCGGGGGACGGCGCGGGCGGCGGGACGGCGGCCGGCAGCGGCGCCTCGCGGCGATGACGCGCCATTCCGAGCGCCCACCAGGCGGCCGCGGCGCAGGGCAGCACGGCGCTCGTCGCGAGCATCGTCGCCACCTCGTCGGGCGTCCGGGGTCCGGGAGCGATGCGGGCAAAGGCAAGCTCCGCGGTCCCGACCATCCATCCGGCGCCGCACGCGGCCGCGGCGCGCGGGCGGCGGGCCCCGGCGAGCGCGAGGGCCGCCGCGCCGGCCGCCGCGACGGCCAGGTGCCGCGGGCGACGGCCAGCGGGGGCGCCGGCGCGCTGCCGCCACCCCCGGCCGTGCAGGCGGCGCATGAGCGCGTCGTCGGCGTTGCCCGCCTGGCGGGGGAGGCTCACCCACCGCCCCGCGGGGCCGACGGGGTGGATGATCGTGCGCGCGCCGCGCTCGATCCGCCAGCCGGCGCCGGTGACCCGCAGGCCGAGGTCGGCGTCCTCGCGGTAGGCGCAGGTGAAGCGCTCGTCGAAGCCGCCCGCGGCCTCGAGCGCCGAGCGGCGGTAGGCGAGGTCGGCGGTCGCCCAGCGCGCACGCGCGAGCCCCTCGACGTTCCGCTCCCAGTCCGTCGGGCGCCGTCCGCGGGGCAGCGGCACCTCGATCCGGCCCTGTACGCCGGCGACGTCCTCCCCCGCGGCGGTGAGGTCCTCGGCCAGCCGCGCGCGCCATCCGGGCGGCGGGAGCACGTCGTCGTCGAGGAAGGCCGCCCACTCCGCTCGCCCCGCCCGCCAGCCGGCGTTACGCGCCGCCGCCGGCCCTCGGGCCGCCCCGGGTACGACCAGCAGGCGCTCCCGCACCGGCGGTGGCGACTCGCTCGGATCGAGGAGCCCGGCGTCGAGGTCTCCCCGGCGGTCGTCCACGAGCACGATCCGCTCCGGCCACGGGCCCTCGCCCGCTCCGAGCGCCGCCAGCAGCGACCGCAGCGATGCGCGCCCCGCGGTGGGCACCACCACGTCGTAGCGCGGGCTCACGCGACGAGCTCCTCGGCCACCGCGGCGGCCGTCCGCAGCGCGCTCAGCGCCGGCCGGCGCAGGAGGAAGGGCCCGAGGGCGAGCGCGTCGATCGGTGCCGAGCCGAAGCACTCGAGCGCGTCGCGCGGGTCGTCCACCATCGGGCGCCCGGCGGTGTTGAGGCTCGTGTTCACCACCACCGGCACGCCCGTGCGCCGCTCGAAGGCCTCGAGCATCCGCGCGACCAGGGGCTCCTCCGCCCGCTCGACGGTCTGGATCCGCGCGGTCCCGTCGACGTGCACGACGGTCGGGATCCGCTCCGCCCAGCCTTCGCGCACCCGATGGACGAAGAGCATGTGCGGGCTGGGGAGCGGGCCGGCGAAGACCTCCGCGGCGCGCTCGGCCAGCACCATCGGTGCCACCGGGCGGAACTGCTCGCGGCCTTTGACGTCGTTCAGTCGCTCGAGGTTGCCGGAGTGGCGCGGGTCGGCGAGCAGAGAGCGATGCCCGAGCGCCCGGGGCCCGTACTCGCTTCGCCCCTGGAACCAGGCGACGATGCCGTCGGCGGCGAGCACCTCCGCCACCGCCTCGGCGATGTCCGGCGGGCGCTCGGCCTCGAGCCCGGCGCGCTCGAGCCAGTCCGCCAGCTCCTCCTCCGCGAAGCCGCGGCCGAGCGCCGCGCTGCCCATAGGGCGCACCTCCTCGCCCAGCTCGTGGGCGAGCATCAGGGCCGCGCCGAGGGCCGTGCCCGCGTCGCCCGCGGCGGGCTGCACCCACACCTCGTCGAACGGTCCCTCCTCCCACAGCCGCGAGTTGGCCACGCAGTTGAGCGCGACGCCGCCGGCCATGGTCAGCACCCGGTCCCCCGTCTGCTCGTACAGCCAGCGCGCGAGTTCGAGGAGCACCTCCTCGAGCCGGCGCTGGACGCTGCACGCCAGGTCGAAGTGAACCGGCGCCCAGCCCTCCGCGCCGGAGACCATCCGCGGGGCCCAGCGGGCGAAGTCGAGAGGCACCACCCCAAAGCCCCCGGCGCCGTCGGCCCGGACGAGCTCCCGGAGCTCCTCGAGGAAGGCTGGGCGCCCGAAGGACGCCATGGCCATGACCTTGTATTCATCGGAGGAGCGGCGAAAGCCCAGATGGGCGGTGAGCTCCTCGTAGAAGAGCCCGAGGGAGTGCGGCAGCGCCTGCGCGGCGAGCACGTCGAGGCGGCCGTCGCGCCAGCGGCCGGCGAGGTGAGAGGCGCGCTCGCCGCGCCCGTCGACGACGAGCACGCTCGAGTCGCGCGCCGGCGCGGCCAGGCATGCCGAGGCGGCGTGGGCCACGTGGTGGGGCACGAAGCGCACGAGGGCGGGGTCGAGGTCGGGCAGCAGGGCCTGCAGGAAGCGCGGGGCGCGGCGTGCGTAGAGGCTGCGAAGGCCCTCCCACTCGTCCTCGGTGACGTCGGCGCCCGGCGGGGGCGCGAGATCAGGGTCGTAGGAGTAGGCGACCGCGTCGAGCTCGGCGCCGGACAGCCCCGCCTCCCTCAGGCAGAAGGAGATCGCCTGCTCGGGGAGCTCCCACGTCGAGAAGGGCACCGAAGGCTTGCCGTGCTTGCGGCGGGAGAAGCGCTCCTCCTCGGCGGCGGCGACGGTGACGCCGTCCACCACGAGGGCGGCCGCCGGGTCGTGGAAGACGGCGTTTATCCCCAGAACGCGCACGCGAGAAGTCGATGCCCGGGAGAAGCGCTTCTAAACGCCGCCCCCTTCGGCGCGTCCGGGACCGCGTTACTGCGCGGCCCTGCCGACCGGCGCCTCGACCGCCTGGTCGTGCTCGCCCTCGGCGAACTCCTCGATGATCTTGGCGTTGAACGCAGGGATGTCGTCGGGCTTGCGGCTCGTCACGAGACCGGCGTCGACGTGCACCTCCTCGTCCACCCAGGTGCCGCCCGCGTTGCGGATGTCGGTCTGCAGGCTCGGGAACGAGGTGAGCGTCCGTCCCTTGACCACGCCGGCCTCCACGAGCGTCCACGGCGCGTGGCAGATCGCACCCACCGGCTTGTCCTGCTCGACGAAGCGGCGCACGAACTCCACCGCGTCCTTGTCGGCACGGAGCTGGTCCGGGTTGGCCACGCCCCGGCAGCACGAGGCCGTCGTAGTCGGACGGGTCGGCGTCGGCCACGGACTTCTCGGCGGTGAACCTCTCGCCCTTGTCGAGGTGGTTGAACGCCTGGATCTCACCGGCCTCGGGAGCGAGGAGCTCGACCTCCGCCCCGGCCTGCTTGACGGCCTCGAGCGGCTCGGTGAGCTCGACCTGCTCGACGCCTTCGTTGGCCATCAGGAACGCGATGCGCTTGCCCTTCAGTTCTTCTGACAACGGTGCTCCTCCTCGAGAAGGGATCGACTACCCCGATCGGCGTACCGCGTGCGCCGCCTTCCCAAACCGGTCATTCGCTCGACCGTGTGGCGCGCCGATTCGTTTGGTCGCCCCGGCGACGGGTATTCGAGGGATCGTGTTCGTCGTCTACATCCTGCTCGCCCTACTGGCGCTCGCCGGCTTCGTCGGGCGCAGCTAGCCGAGCCGTCGTGGAGCCGGTCTCCGAGACGCCCACCCGGCCGGCGGACTACGCCGCGGTGAGCGCGACCTACGGAACGCTGCTCGCGACGCTCGCGTGGGCGGCGCTCCGGCGTGGCGAGGAGACGGAGCCGATCGCGCCCCCGGAGCTCGCGCCTCTCGGGCTGGCCACCTTCACGCTGACGAAGACCGTGGTGCACGAGAAGGCGGAGACGTGGCTGCGCCGGCCCTTCGTGCACGAGGAGCGCGAAGGCCGCCCACCGCGCGGCAGCGGCCTGCGCTACGCGGTCGGCGAGCTCCTCACGTGCTCGCGCTGCATGGGCACGTGGAGCGCGCTCGGCCTGGTCAGCCTGCGGCTCGCGCGGCCGAGCGCCGGACGGTCGGTGATCGCCGTGCTCGCGGCCGCCGGGGTCAACGACTTCCTCCAGATGGGCTTCTCGATGGGACGCTCCCGCTGTAACCGCGAGGAGCATCAGGCCGAGCTCGCCGAGCAGCAGGCGCGCTCGGGTCCGCGAGCGGCGTAGGCTCCGGGACCAATCTCCGACCGAGGAGCCTCGCCATGCCCGAGCCCGCCGCCTCCCCTTCGCAGACCTGGAGCGCCCCGCCGCCCACCTCCCCGGCGGCGAGTCGAATCGCGGCGAGCGTGGCCGGCGCGCAGGCGCTCGACGGGCCGGCAGAGAAGGTCTCCACGGCCGTGCGCGGCGTGCTCGGCACCGGCACCGTCAAGGATCTGCTCAGCGGCACCTGGCTCGGGCACGCGCTGCACCCGCTGCTGACCGACGTGCCGATCGGCGCCTGGACGAGCGCCACGATCCTCGACCTGGCGGGCGGCGCCGACTCCGCGCCGGCCGCCGAGCGGCTCATCGGAGTGGGCATCGCCGCCGCGCTCCCCACCGCGGTCTCGGGCCTCTCGGATTGGGCCGACTCGACCCTGGGCGATGACGAGGTGCGTCGCGTGGGCGCCGTGCACGCGGTGGCCAACGTCTCCGCCCTCGCGCTCTACGGCGCCTCGTGGGCCGCGCGCAAGCGCGGACGGCACGGGCGGGGAGTGCTCCTCGGCCTCGCCGGCGCGGCCGGGCTCGGCGTAGGTGGCTTCCTCGGGGGCCACCTCTCGTACGCCCGGGGGATCGGCGTGGACCAGACCGCCTTCGACGTCGAGGCGACGGACTGGACCGACGCCCTCGGGGACGGCGAGCTCGCCGAGGGGGAGGCCAAGCGGGTGAGCGTGGCCGAGGTCGGGGTGATGGTCACGCGCCAGCAGGGCCGTGTCTTCGCGCTGGCCGAGGCGTGCTCGCACCGCGGAGGCCCGCTCCACGAGGGCGAGATCGCCGACGGATGCGTGACCTGCCCGTGGCACGGGACGATCTTCCGGCTGGCCGACGGATCGGTGGAGCGCGGTCCGGCCACCTACCCGCAGCCGGCCTACGACGTACGCGTGCGCGAGGGCCGGATCGAGCTGAAGTCGGCGGCGGCGTGACACGTTCGCCGCGGGCCGTAGGGCTCGTCTTCATCGGCGCCGGCTCGCTGCACTTCGCGCGCCCGAGGATGTACGAGGCGATCATGCCGCCCTACGTCCCGCGTCACCGCGAGATGGTGCTCGCCAGCGGTGCGGCGGAGATCGCCGGCGGGGCGAGCGCCCTTCATCCCCGAACGCGCGGCTTCGCGCGCTGGTGGCTGCTGGCCGTGCTCCTCGCCGTCTTCCCCGCCAACGTGCACATGGCCCTCCACCCGGCGCCGATCAAAGGCCTGAAGGTGCCACCGGCGCTGCTGTGGGCGCGACTGCCGGGACAGGCGCTCTTCATGGCGTGGGTGTGGCGCGCGACCGCGGAATGAGGCGGGAGCTCCTCACGGCCGCCGCCGAGACCGCCGCGGAGGCGCTCGCCGACCCCGAGCTCGCCGAGGTCGCCTGGAACCTCGAGCCGCTGGTGGCCGAGGAGGGCGAGCCCGGCGCCGAGCGCCTGCTCGACGAGGCGCTCGAGCACGCGCAGGCCTTCGCCGGGCGCCACAGCGGCCGGGTCGCCGAGCTCGACGCCGCCGGGCTCGCCGCGGCGATGGAGGAGCTCGCGGCCCTGCATGACCTCGTCGGCCGAGCCGGCTCCTATGCGTCGCTGAGCTTCGCCGCCGACACGGCCGACCCGGCGCGCGGCGCGCTGCTCCAGAAGGTGCAGGAGCGCGCCACCGCGGTCGAGACGGCGCTCATCTTCTTCGAGCTCGAATGGGCGGCGCTGCCCCAGGAGCGCGCCGAGGAACTCCTCGCCGCCGACGCCCTGGGCTTCTGCCGCCACTACCTGCGCTCCGCCCGACGCTACCGCCCGCACCTGCTCTCCGAGCCCGAGGAGAAGGTGCTCGCCGAGAAGCAGCTCACGGGCGCGAGCGCCTGGGCTCGCCTGTTCGCCGAGCTGATGTCGGCGATCCGGGTCAACGCTCCCGGCGCTGAGGAGCCCGTCGCGCTCGAGGTCGCGCTCAGCCGGCTCGTCTCCTCCGATCGCGAGGAGCGCCGCGCGGTCGCTGAGGCGGTGAGCGCCGCCCTCGAGCCCGGCCTGCGCACCCGCGCCTACATCTTCAACACGCTCACGCAGGACAAGGCGGTCGACGACCGCCTGCGCCACTACCCGAGCTGGGTCGCCAGCCGCAACCTCTCCAACGAGGCGAGCGACGAGTCGGTCGCCGCGCTCGTGAGCGCCGTGCGGGCGCGCAACGACCTGCCCCAGCGCTGGTATCGCCTCAAGACGCAGATGCTCGGGCTCGACCGCCTCGCCGACTACGACCGGATGGCCGCGGTCACCGAGGAGGAGGGCGTCGTGCGCTGGGGAGAGGCCCGTGACCTCGTGCTCGACTCCTACACCTCCTTCTCCCCCGAGCTCGGCCGCGTCGCACGGCGCTTCTTCGACGAGCGCTGGATCGACGGACCGGTCCGGCCCGGCAAGCGCGGCGGGGCGTTCTGCGCCTACACCGTGCCCTCCGCCCACCCCTACCTCATGCTCAACTACACCGCCCAGCGACGGGACGTGCTGGTGATGGCCCACGAGCTCGGCCACGGGCTGCACGCTGCCCTCGCCGCGCCGCAGGGCGTCTTCCACCACGGGACGCCGCTCACGCTGGCCGAGACCGCGTCGGTGTTCGGCGAGACGGTGGTCTTCGGGCGCCTGCTCGAGCAGACCGAGAGCGCCGAGTCCCGCCTCGCGCTGCTCGCCGAGGCCATCGAGGGCGCAATCGCCACCGTCTTTCGTCAGATCGCGATGTTCGGCTTCGAGGGCTCGGTCCACGAGGCGCGTCGCGAGGAGGGCGAGCTCTCCGTCGAGCGCTTCTCGGAGCTGTGGACCGCGAGCCAGCACGAGCTCCTCGGCGACGCGGTCGAGCTCAGCCCAGGCTACGCGTCGTGGTGGTCCTATATCCCCCACTTCATCAACTCGCCGGGCTACGTCTACGCCTACGCCTACGGCCAGCTCCTCGCCCTCTCGGTCTACCGCCGCTACCTCGACGAGGGCGAGTCCTTCGTGCCCGACTACCTGAAGATGTTGAGCGCCGGAGGCTCCATGCCCCCCGAGGAGCTCGGCCGCCTCGTCGGGATCGACCTCGCCGACCCCGGCTTCTGGGACTCCGGCCTCGCGCTGGTCGAGGAGCAGCTCGAGGCGGCGGAGGGCGCGGCGCGCGCAGCGGGTCGGCTGGACTCCGCCCCGGGCGCCTGAGCTCGAAGGGAGCCGAGCGCGTGCCGGTGCATCCCCCGCCTGGCTCAGGGGCGGGTTGCGCAGAGTCGACGTCAAAGGAGCGGGCGGAGCTCCGGCGATACTTCGGCGTCATGGACGATGAGACGAGCGCAGGTGGCCCGGCGAGCGACGCGAGGCTGAGCGGGACCACGCGCGCCTTCCCGCACTACACGCCCCTGTTCCGCCGCGTCGTAGCCCTCAACGGCGTCGTCCTCGTCGTCGCGTGCACCGTGACCGTGGCGATCCTCTCCCCGCGCCGGCTGACTTCGATCCTCTCCGAGGAGGTCGTGCTGCTCCTCGCGGCCCTTGCGCTGCTCGCCCTGGTCAACTTCGCGCTGCTGCGTCGAGCGTTCTCGCCCCTGGAGCGGCTGACGCGGCTGACGCGCACGGTCGACGGTAGCCGTCCGGGCCAGCGGGTGCCCTCCGAGAAGGGCCAGAGCTCCTCGGAGGCGGCCGAGCTCGCCGCCGCGTTCAACGAGATGCTCGACCGCCTCGAGGCCGAGCGCCGCGAGAGCACGCGGCGCGTGCTCGGGGCTCAGGAGGGTGAGCGACTCCGGGTCGCTCAGGAGCTACACGACGAGGTCGGCCAGACGCTCACCGCGGTGCTCCTCCAGCTCGGCCACATGACCCGAGGCGCCCCGGACGAGATGCGGGAACTGATCGGCGAGGCGCAGGAGACGGTGCGGGCGAGCCTCGAGGACGTGCGACGGATCGCGCAGGAGCTGCGGCCCGAGACGCTCGACGACCTCGGGCTGCCGAGCGCGCTCGTCGCGCTGACCGAGCGCCTGGAGGCGCACACCGGCGTCCGGGTCGGCCACCGCCTCGATCGCGCGTTGCCGGCACTGCCCGCCGAGGTCGAGCTCGTCGTCTACCGCGTGGCTCAGGAGGCGCTCACGAACGTGGTGCGCCACGCCGAGAGCCCACGCGCCGAGCTCTGCCTCGAGCGCCACGCCCAGGGCGTGCGGCTGCGCGTGCTAGACGCGGGCGCCGGCTTTGATCCCGTCGCGCTCCGGACGGGAAACGGCCTGCAAGGCATGCACGAGCGTGCGAGCCTCGTCGGGGGCACGCTCGCGGTCGACGCCCGGCCCGGCGGCGGGACCGAAGTCCGACTCGACGTGCCGCTCGTCGTCGAGGCACCCGCATGACTCCCCTCAAGGCACGCATCCTCCTCGCCGACGACCACGCGGTGGTGCGCCGCGGACTGAAGCTCGTGCTCGACGGGGAGCCCGACTTCGAAGTGGTGGCCGAGGCAGGCGACGGCGCGCGGGCGGCCGAGCTCGGGCTGCGCGACGACATCGACCTCGCGATCCTCGACGTGAGCATGCCTCGCATGACCGGCCTGCAGGCCACGAGCAAGCTGCGCCGCCGCCGACCGCACCTGCGGATCCTCATCCTCTCCATGCACGACTCGGAGCAGTACCTCTACGAGGCGCTCAGGGCGGGCGCCTCGGGCTACGTGCTCAAGTCGGTGGCCGATCGCGACCTGGTCGAGGCCTGCCGCGCGGCACTCCGCGGCGAGCCCTTCCTCTACCCGGGCGCGGTGACATCGCTCATCCGCGACTACCTCGAGCGGGCGCGGGAGGACGGTGCCGGGGCGCGCGAGGATCCGCTCACCCCGCGGGAGACCGAGATCGTAAAGCTCATCGCGGAGGCTTACACGAACCGCCAGATCGCCGAGGAGCTGGTGATCAGCGAGAAGACCGTCGAGCGCCACCGGGCCAACATCCTCGACAAGCTCGGGATGCGCGACCGGGTGGAGCTCACGCGCTACGCGATCCGCCGCGGGCTGATCGAGCCCTGAGCCGGACGCTCGGAGGCCTCCCCGCCTCCGCTGCAGATGCAGGGAGGACCCCATGGCCGTCGCGGCCTCCGTCGGACATCCTCTGGCTCATCCCGAGGATCCCGACGCCGAGGAGGCATCCCATGGCCGGCATGATGAGCAGGGTGAGCGCGTTCCTGCGCTCTCCGCAGGGCCGTCGCCTGACCGAGCGCGCCAAGGAGGCGGCGCGCGAGCCGAGGAACCGGCGGCGCATCGAAGAGCTCCGTGAACGCTACGCAGGCTCACGCCGGCGTCGCGCCTGACCTTCGCCCCGCCGTCCAGGACTGCCACGCCGGCGGGCCGGGTCGCGTGGGTGCTCCCCCGCCACGCTCGCGGCGCTCGCAGCTCCGGCGCTGGCGACAGCGATGGCGTCTCCTCCTTCTAGTGACCCCGACTCCCCCCACCGAGGTGACCGCCGTGACTCCTGTCCCCTTCCCCATTCGCGTCCTGCTCGTCGACGACCATCCGGCCGTGCGTGCCGGTCTCGAGCGGCTCGTCGGCGGGGAGGGGGACCTCCTCCCCGTGGCCAGCGCCGCCTGCGCGCGGGAGGCCATGACCCAGGCGGCCGAGCTGTCTCCCGACGTCGCCGTCCTCGACTACCACCTTCCCGGGCAGGACGGCCTCGCCGTGGCGCGCCGGCTCGCCGCCCTGGACCGGCCCCCGAGGACCCTCCTCTACTCCGCCTTCGCCGACGGACCGCTCGCCGTCGCCGCCCGGGTCGCGGGCGCGAACGGAATCGCCGACAAGGGCAGCCTGGGCGACGCGCTGTGTCGCGTCATCCGCGACGTCGCGCACGGGGGGAGTGCCTTCCCGCCCGTCGCCTCCGGCGTGCTGAGCACGCTCGGCGACCGGCTCGATCCCGACGACCTGCCCATCCTGGGGATGCTCATGCACGGGACTCCGGCTTCGGAGATCGCCGAGACGCTGAGGATGGCGCCCGAGTGGCTCGAGGCGCGGCGCTGGGCGATGCTCGAGCGGCTGCGCATCCAGCCCATGCCCCGGCCGCCCTCCGCCGCGGCGGCATTCGCCGCACCGGCGCGACGAGGCGGATTCCCGAGCCTCAGCCGCCCCCGCTGACCGGCGTCTGCGGATCGGCCAGCCGCCGCACCACCGCCTCGCACACGCGCGCGGCGCCGGCCACGCCGTCCAGGTCCACGTTCCCCGGCGTGTCCGTCGGCCAGTGGTAATTGGAGGGCTCCTCGTGGGAGTCGATCGAGGCGATCATGGTCGTGGGGTATCCCGCGCGCAGCGGGATGAGGCAGTCCGTGTCGGCCGCCTCGCGAATCCCGCGCATGAGCTCGACGCCGGCCTCCTCCGCGCACCGGCCGACGAGGTCCTTGAAGGCGGCGGGATAGTCGCGCAGGAAGAGCATCCCGACCGACTCGTAGAGCACGAGCTGCTGCGAGCCGACGGCGTCGAGGCCGAGGAACCAGGTGCTCTCGGGCGCGAGGTGCGGGAAGTGGCGCCGCGAGAAGCCCTTCATCCCCTCCATGAAGGACTCCTCCGACCCGGTCGAGACGAGGAGCACGCGGACGCCCGTTACCGGTCGCTCGCCGAGCGCCCGGGCAAGCTCGAGCAGAGCGACGACGCCCGAGGCGTTGTCGTTGGCTCCAGGCACCACGCCGCGGCGTCCGACGTCGGCGAAGACGGCGACGCAGACGGTGCTCACGATCGTCCCCAGGCCGGTGAGTGCGCGGGAGAACCGGCCCGGCGCCAGCGCCGCTCCCAACCCGACGAGCGCCGGCGCGGCGACCACGGGCACCATGGCCGAGACCCGGCTCTCGTGGGCGGTCGGCCGGTCCGGGAAGCGGTCGCCGATCGGAGCGAGACGAGGGTCGAAGATCAGCCCGGTGTGCGCGGCGTCGTGGTGGGCGACGAGGACGATGGTGCGCGGAGCGTCGGCCTCGCCCGCCTCGGCGACGACGTTGTAGGTCGTGCGCCGGGGCAGGAACCGCTTGCGGAACCAGAACCGCCCGGCCGACACGTCGTCCCCCATCGCCCATGCCGCGAGCGCGCCGAGGGCTCCGACCGGGCCGCGCGCGCGCCCGGGGTGGCGTAGCGCCCAGAGGCCGAGCGCGGTGCTGAGCGCGCTGAGCATCCCCAGCGGCCACCAGTAGGTCCCGTGGGCCGGCTCCTCCTCCACGCGCGCGTCGCGACATCCGTGCTCGCGCAGCCGCGCGGCGATCCACTCGGCGGCCTCGCGCTCGCCCGCGGAGGCGGAGGCACGCTCGATCCCCGAGAGGTGGCGCAACTCGGCGGCGAGCTCGGCTTCGCTCGCAGCCGAAGAGGACGGTGGTTCGGCGGCCACGGTGACGGCAAGCCTAGACCGGCGCGCTCACCTCAGGCCTCGCCGCGACCCGCGCGAGAGAAGGAGCTCCACACCGTCGAGGCGGGCGCGCCGGGGTCGCCGCCGGCGTGCAGCTCGATCCGCACCACCCACTTGACCCACTCAAAGCCCCGGTGCCCGGGCGCGACGAGACGCACCGGCGCGCCGTGATCGTGGGAGAGCGGCTCCTCACCGACGTGGGTGGCGAGGAGCAGCCCTCGCGCCTGGCGCAGTCCGAAGCTCCAGCGGTAGCCCGTCCGGGAGATCACGCGCACGTGGCCGCCCTCGCTCCGCGCTCCCGCCCGGTCGAGCAGGCGCCCGAGGAAGACGCCGCGCCAGCGCTGGGTGGAGTGAAAGCCGCCGGTGCAGTCGAGCGTCGCGATGAGCTCGTCGGGAGCGCCGAGCGCGCCGAGGGGCACGGCGAGCGGCGTGCGGACGAGCCCGCCGACCGCGAGACGGTAGGCACCGGTGTCGAGCGGCGCCGGGTGGTCGGCGACCCACGAGGTGGCGGGAAAGGCGTTGCCCGCGAAGGAGTCTGCCTCGTAGGAGCCGGTGAAGCGGCGGCGCGCTCCGCGCCAGCCGAGCCACGCCTCGAGCGGGCGCTGCACGCGCCACGCGGCGATGCCCGCCGCGGTGATCCCCGCGGCGTGGAGGAACTGGCGGCGGTGCATCAGGTCGCGCCGGCGCACGGGCTTGGCGCGCAAACCGAGGTGAACCGCGACGCCGAGCGCGAGCAGCAGGCCCAGGACGAAGTGCCAGTTCATGAGGCCGAAGCCGGCGAAGTAGACCTGGGCGCCGCTCGACCAGGCGATCCCCGACCCGAAGGCGACGAGCACGAGCGCAGTGGCGCTCAGCCCCGCCGCCGTACGGCGGTCCCAACCGCGGAGACGTGGGACGCGACGCCCCACTCGCCGGAGCTTCCACGCCACCACGAGCACGAGGGCGCCCGCGCCCGCGTCGTGGACCACGAAGATCCACGCGTCGTCCGGCCGGCCCGCGAAGAGCGTGAGCACGCCGGTGATCACGAGCAGCGCGACGAGGGCGGCGAGGCTCCCAGTCGGTTCCGCGCGGAGTCATGGCTCGACCGCGATTGAATCACCCACGGTCCGGACCCGCTGCGGTTGACAGAATGGCGCCGATGGATCCCTTCGCGGTCCTCGAGGTCGATCCTGGCGCCTCGCCGGCCGAGCTGACGGCGGCCTACCGTCGGTTGGCCAAGCGCTGGCATCCCGACACCGGCGGCGCGCACGGCCGCGAGGGACGGATGGCCGAGCTCAACGTCGCGTACGACCTGGCACGCAGCGCGGCGCATCACCGCCGCGCCGCGCCGCCCCCGGCCGTGCGCCGGTCCTCCGCCGGGAGGGGCGCCTGGCTGCCCGAGGCGGTGCGTCGTGCGCTCGGGCCGGAGCTCCTGAGCGCCCTCGCCGCGGAGGAGCACGTCGAAGCCGTCGCGCCCACAGCGATGTGGGCGAGCCCCGAGGCGGTGCTGGCGGTCACCGACCGGCGCCTGCTCTGGCTGCTCGACGACGCACCGGTGCACCGGGTGCGCCAGCTTCGCTACGTGACGGTCGCAGCGGTCGAGCGCCGTGCCGCCCGCCTGCGCCGGGGGGCCGCCGCCGTGCGCGTGCGCGCCACCAATGGGCAGCGCTTCACCTTCGCCGAGCTCCCTCCCGCCACCGCGGAGCGCATCGCGGGCTACGTCGTCGCCCGGCGCCGGCGCGCGGCCACGGCGACGCTCAGGCCGTCGCCGGCGCGGCCGGCCCCCGGCCGGAGCGCGGCACATCCTCCGCGGTGAGCGGCTTGGCGATGTTCTCGAGGCTCTGGCGCTCGGCCTGGACGCCGTAGACGAGCTCCACGAGTCCCGCGAAGATCATGAGCGCGGCGCCGAGGGCCATGGCGAAGAAGACCTTGCCCGCGTTCCCCGTGGCCACGAGCTTGGCGAAGAGCAGCGGTCCCGCGATGCCGCCGGCCGCCGTGCCCACCGCGAAGAAGAACGCGATCGCCAGCGCCCGGGTCTCCATCGGGAAGATCTCGCTCACCGTGAGGTAGGCGGCACTCGCGCCCGCCGAAGCGAAGAAGAACACGATCGACCACGCGACGGTGAGCGTCGTCGCGGTGAGCTGGTGCTGGCTGAACAGGTATCCCGTGATGAGCAGCAGGATGCCGGAGAGGATGTAGGTGCCCGCGATCATCGGCTTGCGCCCGACGGTGTCGAACAGGCGACCGAGGAGCAGCGGCCCGAGCAGGTTGCCGACCGCGAAGGCGATCAGGTAGTACGGCGCGTTGCTCGAGGAGACGTTGAAGAACTTCGTCAGGACGGTCGTGTAGCCGAACAGGATCGAGTTGTAGAGGAAGGCCTGGCCGACGAAGAGCGAGAGCCCGAGGATCGTGCGCCGTGGATAGAGCTTGAACACGGTACGCGCGATCTCCACGAGCCCGATGGTCTTGCGCTGGCGGATCGTCATCGCCTCCTCCGGCTCGGAGAGGCTCTCGCCGGTCGACTCCCGGACCTGGCGCTCGACGTCGTCCACAATCTCCTCCGCCTCCTGCTCGCGGCCGTGGATGAAGAGCCAGCGGGGGCTCTCGGGCACGTTGCGCCGCACGAGCAGGATGCCGAGCCCGAGGATCGCGCCGAGGCCGAAGCAGAGCCGCCAACCCACGTCGACGGCGAAGTTGCTCGTGTCCAGGGCGATGACGGCCACGATCGCCCCGAGGGCCGCGCCGGCCCAGTAGGTGCCGTTGATGATGATGTCGATGTTCCCCCGGTGCTTGGCCGGGATGAGCTCGTCGATGGCGGAGTTGATCGCCGCGTACTCCCCGCCGATCCCCATTCCGGCGATGAACCGGAAGAGGAAGAACCACCACGGGGCGAACGAGAACGCGGTGGCGAAGGTGGCCAAGAGGTAGACGGCGAGCGTGAGCATGAAGAGCTTGCGCCGCCCGAAGCGGTCGGTGAGCTGGCCGAAGAGCAGCGCGCCCACGCACAGGCCGGCGACGTAGAGGCTCGCGGCGAGCCCGGCCACCTGGGCGGAGGTGATCGGCAGGCCGCTCCCCTTCTCCGAGAGCCGCGAGGCGATCGACCCGACGACGGTCACCTCGAGCCCGTCGAGGATCCACACCGTTCCGAGCCCGATGACGATGATCCAGTGCCAGCGCGACCACGGCAACCGGTCGAGCCGCGCCGGGATCCTCGTCTTGATCGTGCCCGTCTGGACGCTCATCGCCCTTCTCCCCTCGCCGCCGGTGGCTGTCACCGACGCGCTACCCGTTTGCGGCTCGCCACCAAACCGCGGTCGGACGCACGGACGAGCCAAGCCGGCGTAACGCCCGCGGGCATGCGCGATACTGACTCCCATGCGCCTCTTTCGCGACAAGACCCGGATGATCGAACCCGACCGCGCCCTGCCCGGACGCGAAGCCTCCATGCGAGTGCCCGGGGAGCACGCGGTGCTCGGCAACCCGATGACGCCACCCTTCCCCGAGGGCTTCGAGCAGGCGATCTTCGGAATGGGCTGCTTCTGGGGCGCCGAGCGCCTCTTCTGGCAGGCGCCCGGCGTGTGGACCACCGCGGTCGGCTACGTCGCGGGGGTCACGCCGAACCCGACCTACGAGGAGGTCTGCTCGGGCTCGACCGGGCACACGGAGGCCGTCCTCGCCGTCTTCGACCCGAAGGCCACCTCCTACGAGGAGCTCCTGCGGATCTTCTGGGAGGGCCACAACCCCACCCAGGGCATGCGCCAGGGCAACGACGTGGGAACGCAGTACCGCTCCGCGATCCTCTGGACCGACGAGCGCCAGCAGGCCGAGGCCGAGGCCTCCCGCGAGGCCTATCAGGCCGTGCTGGGCGAGGCCCACAAGGGAGAGATCACCACGGAGATCGCGCAGTCCGGTTCCTTCTTCTACGCCGAGACCTACCACCAGCAGTACCTGGCCAAGAACCCGGGCGGCTACTGCGGGCTCGGCGGCACCGGCGTGAGCTGCCCGGTCGGGTTGACCGCCTCCCGCTAGCGCCGAGGCCCTCCCGCGCGCGTGGAGCCAGACGACGTCGAGCTCCGCGTTCTCGGCTGCCTGGTCGAGAAGCAGCGGACCACCCCGGAGTCCTATCCCCTGAGCGTCAACGCGCTGCGGCTGGCGTGCAACCAGGCGACCAACCGCGACCCGGTCGTCGACTACGACGAAGACACGGTCCGCGAGGGCCTCGGACGCCTGCGCCGGCGCCGCTGGGCGCGCCTGGCGAGCGGCTCGGGCAGCCGCGCGCCGAAGTACCGCCACCTGCTGGACGAGGTGCTCTCGCTCGGGCCCGAGGAGACGAGCCTCCTGGCCGTGCTCATGCTCCGCGGCCCGCAGACGCCCGGTGAGCTCAAGCAGCGCACCGAGCGCCTTCACCGCTTCGGCGACCTCGCCGAGCTCGAGGCGTCCCTCGAGCGGCTGGTCGACCGGGAGCTCGTCGCGCGGCTCGAACGCCGACCCGGCCAGAAGGAGGCGCGCTACCGCCAGCTCGTGGGTGGCGATGCGGAGACCGCGCCGGACGAGGAGGAGCCTCGGCCACCACCGGCACCCGCGCCGCCACTCGACGGCCCGCCAGCCGAGCCCGACCGCCTCGCCGCTCTCGAAGCGCGGCTCGAGCGCCTCGAGCAGGAGGTCGCCGCGGTGCGCGAGGAGCTCGCCACCGTGCCATCCGTTGATCCCTGATCGACTCAGCGCTTGAGACGGCGGCGGCGGCGGCGCTCGCGCCGAGCCGCCCTCTCCGTCCGGCGACCCGGGCCCTCCGCGTCGCCGCGCGACACGTGGACGCCACCGACGAGCGAGAAGTCGCGGACGCGCACCACCGGCGCACCGGGCGGCAGGGGATGCTCAGGCTGCTCGACGTGGTGGCCGCCGATCACGCTCACTCCGCTGACCTCCACGCGGACGCCGTCGGGTACGAGGAGGTGGGTGCCGCCGATCAGCGAGACCTGGGTCAGCTCGATCTCGGGGCCGTCGAGCTCCGCTTTCCGCAGGTCGAGGTGAGTGCCGCCGATGAGCGACACGCTCGCGCTGCGCCGCGCCTGCGAGAAGCGCCCCTCGCGATGGAGGCCACCGATGAGCGAGACCTGCCACCGCGTGCGCGCGGACACGGCCAGCGTTCCGAGAGGCGGAGTGGTGGGCAGGTCGGCGGTGAGAACGTCGAGCTCGTCGCGGGTGCTCGCCGCGTAGGCGCGCTCGACCCGGCCGGACAGCTCCTCGAGCGTCAGCCGTCCCTCCCCCATCCCCTCGCGCAGGCGGCGCACTGTGTCCTCACGTTCTGCGTCGCTCGCGCGGGCGCCGAGTGCCCGGGCTGGTGCGGCGTCGGGAGGCTCGCGCGGTTCGGAGTCTATGCGGGAACGATCCTAGGGATGGCCGCCAGACGGCGTCACCGTGCTCCCGGTGCGAATTCAGCCCTGTACCCGCTATAGGGGAGACGGGGCTTCATAGGGCACACGCCTGTGATCCGTCCGCACGACCTCAGGGGGCCTCGAACGCAGCGGCTAACTGCTCCCGACCCTGGGCGGCGAGATCCATGAACTCGTAGGTGCCGTGGTCGAGCAGCTCGCGGCCGGCCCGGGCCAGCGCGGCGAGCGCCACCTGGTTGAAGGCGCCACCGACCGAGATCCGAGCCACGCCGGCCTGAGCGAGCTCGGGCACCGTGGCGAGGCCGGGGCGCACGAGCACGTTGACGGGACGCTCGACGGATGCGATCACGCGGCGGATGTCATCGAGATCGCTCAGCCCGGGGCGTAGAGCACGTCGGCCCCCACGTGTTGGTAGGCCTGCAGGCGGGCGATCGTGTCGCCCAGGTCCGGGTTGCCGCGTACGAAGTTCTCCGCTCGTGCGGTGAGCACCATCCCGGTGGAGGCGTGCGCCGCGCGGACGGCGGCGGCCACGCGCTCGGCGGCCAGCTCGATGTCGTAGATCGGCACATCCGAGCGGCCCGTGAAGTCCTCGATCGAGCAGCCGGCCAGCCCGAGCGCGGCGGCATCGCTGACCGTGGCGAACACAGCTTCCGGGTTCTCGGCAAAGCCGTTCTCCAGGTCCGCCGATACGGGGACATCCACCGCTGCGACGATCGACCCGGCGTGCGCCAGCGCCTCCTCCCTGGTAACCGAGCCGTCGAGGCGACCGAGTGTCGCCGCGTGCCCGCTGCTCGTCGTCGCCAGTGCCTGGAAGCCCAGCGAGGCCAGGATCTTCGCCGTTCCCGCATCCCACGGATTGGGCATGAGAAGCGGACGACCCGCCACATGCAGCGCCCGGAACACGTCCACCTTCTCAGTGGGCGACGCCATCGCTCGGACTGTAGTGGCCGACAGGCGCCGCTAAGCGACGGCAGCGCCGGCGGGAGCCACCCGCGCCTTCGCCGCCTCCGGCGAGTCCGCCTGCACGACGCGCACCCCCTGCGCGGGCACGAACGTGATCCCCTTGCGTACGCCCTTCTCCGGCCGCCGGCCGACGGGGGCGAGCCGCGCCCGCTCGAGCACTCGGGAGATCACCACCCGCATCTCGAAGGTGGCGAAGCTCGCCCCCAGGCAGCGCCGCGTGCCGCCGCCGAAGGGCAGCCAGGTGTAGGTGTCGGGCGCCTCGGCGCCGAGGAAGCGCTCGGGCCGGAAGGCGCGGGGGTCCGGATAGCGGTCGGCCCGACGGTGGATGGCGGCGATCGACGGGTTGATCTCGATCCCGGGCGGGATGAGGTAGCCGCCGACCTCGAAGGGCTCCTCGCGCACCACCCGTCCCACGCCGGAGATCACGGGGCGCACGCGCAGGGTCTCCTTGACCACCGCGTCGAGATAGCCCTCCTCGCCCTCGGCCAGCGCCGCGCGCAGGCGCGCGAGCACCGGCGGGTTGCGCAGCAGCAGCTCGAACGCCCACGCCAGGCCGGTCGCCGTCGTCTCGTGGCCCGCGACGAGCAGGGTGACGAGCTCGTCTCGCAACTCGACGTCGCTCATCGCCTCGCCGCTCTCGTCCCGGGCGAGGAGGAGCATGGAGAGGACGTCCTCGCGCTCCTCGAGGTCGGAGGCCGCGCGGCGGCGGGAGATCTCCGCGTAGATCAGCTCGTCGACGCGGCGGCGGTGCTCCTCGAAGCGCGCCACCGCGCCGCGGTTGCCGCGCCGACCCCGGGAGAGCGCCATCACCAGCACTCCGAGCCGCGTGGCGACCGGGTCGATCATCGCGCGCAGTGCGCGCCCGAGCTCCTCCTCCCTCGCCCCCGCGTCGACGCCGAAGACGGCGCGGAGCATCACCTCGAGCGTCAGCTCCCGCATGGAGGGGAGCAGGGCGAAGGGCTCGCCGACCGGCCACGCGTCGATCGCCCGGTCGGTCGCGGACCGCATGACCGCCTCGTAGGCGCGCATCCGCTCGCCGTGGAACGGAGGGAGCAGGAGCCGCCGCTGGCGCAGGTGCTCGGCTCCGTCGGCCAGGAGCACGGAGCGCTCGCCGAGCACCGGCCCGAGCACGGCGTTCGCCTCGCCCGCCCGCAGGCGCTCCGGCGAGCCGCGGAAGACCTGCTTGACCGCGTCGGGGTCGAAGACCATCACGAAGCGCGAGTCGAACAGGCTCCCAAAGGTCACCACGTCGCCGTAGCGCCGCCGGCAGCCCTCGACGAAGCGGGCCGGGACGAGGAGGAAGCCGAGCGTCTGCATCCAGCGCGGCAGCGGCGGCCCCGGCGGCAGCGGCGTGGTGGAGGTGGCGCCCATCCCGTCCATCTTGGCAGGGCTCCCCTGTGCCAGGATGCCGCCCGGTGAGCACTCGCGCCGACTACGTCCACCGGCTCGAGATCCCGACGCGCTGGAAGGACAACGACGTCTACGGCCACGTCAACAACGTCGAGTACTACTCCTACTTCGACACCGTCATCAACCAGTACCTGATCGTGGAGGGCGGCCTCGACATCCATCGCGGCGAGGTGATCGGCGTGTGCGCGGAGTCGCACTGCGCCTACAACGCCGCGATCAGCTTTCCCTCCACGATCGAGGCGGGACTCCGCGTGGGGCGACTCGGGCGCACGAGCGCGCGCTACGAGATCGGGCTCTTCCGGCCCGAGGACGACGGACCCGCGGCGACGGGCTGGTTCGTCCACGTCTTCGTCGACCGCGTGGAGCGGCGGCCGGCCGAGATACCTCCGCGGTTGCGCGCGGCGCTCGCGCGCCTGACCGGCGAGACGGCGAGCGCATGACGGTCACCGGTGCCGTGCTGCGCGAGATGGGACGCCCGGCGCCCTACGCGAGCTCCCGACCGCTCGAGATCACCGAGTTGCATCTCGACGGCCCCGGGCCGGGGGAGCTGCGCGTGCGGGTGCACGCCGCCGGGCTGTGCCACTCCGACCTCTCCGTGGTCGACGGCTCCCGGCCGCGCATCATGCCGATGGTCCTCGGCCACGAGGCGGCCGGCGAGGTGCTCGAGGCCGGGCCGGAGGCCGGCGCCTTCGCGCCCGGCGACCACGTGGTGCTCGCCTTCGTCCCGGCGTGCGGGCGCTGCGGCCCGTGCCGCATCGGGCGCCCCGCGCTGTGCGAGCCGGGCGCGGCCGCGAACGCGGCCGGCCGGCTCCTCTCGGGCGCTCGCCACTGGCGCGAGGAAGGCTCGGGTGAGGAGCTCCACCATCACCTCGGCATCTCCGCCTTCGCCGAGGAGATCGTCGTCTCCGCGCGTTCGGCGGTGCGCATCGATCCCGAGCTGCCCTTCGAGGTCGCGGCGCTCTTCGGCTGCGCCGTGCTCACCGGGGTGGGCGCGGTGGTGAACACCGCGGGCGTGCGCCTCGGGGAGAGCGTCGCGGTCTTCGGGCTCGGCGGCGTCGGGCTCGCGGCGGTGCTCGGGGCGGTCTCCGCGGGCGCCAACCCGGTCGTCGCGATCGACCGGGTCCCGGAGAAGCTCGAGCTCGCCCGTGCGCTCGGAGCGACCGACACGGTGCTCGCCGGCGAGGACACGGTGGCCTCCGTGCGCGAGGCCACGAGCGGGGGCGCGCACCACGCGATCGAGACCGTCGGCCACGAGGCAGTGCTCGCCGAGGCCTACGCCGCGACCCGCCGAGGCGGGAGCACCGTGACCGTCGGCCTCCCCCATCCCGAGCGGATGCTCTCCATCTCCGCGGTCTCGCTCGTGGCCGAGGAGCGGACGCTGCGCGGCTCCTACCTCGGCTCCTGCGTGCCCGAGCGCGACATCCCGCGGCTCGTCGGCCTGCACCGCGCCGGCCGCCTTCCCGTCGAGCGGCTCATCACCCACCGGCTCGGCCTGGACGAGCTGAACGAGGGCCTCGACCGCCTCGCCCGGGGCGAGGCGGTCCGCCAGGTCGTCATGCTCGCCTGACGAATCGGCGCCCGCTACTTGCGGTTGCGGCCGTAGAGGTCGTGGGATTCGACCCACTCCTCGGCGACGATCGCCGAGCCGAGTGAGAGCTCGCCGCACAGCACCGTCGCGGCGACGATCTCGGCCAGCTTCATCACCTTGCCCTTCCCGTAGCAGCCGAGCAGCTCGAGGCACTCGCGCTGGGTGGCGAGATGCGTGCCGCCACCGTAGGTGGCGACGATCAGCGACGGGATCGTGACCGAGTAGTAGTAGTCGCCGTTCGGCCGGTGCTCGGTGTAGACGAGGGCGGCGGATGACTCCGCCACGTTGGCGGCGTCCTGCCCGGTGGCGATGAACATGGCGGTGATGCCGTTGGCCGAGTGGGCACCGTTGTTGTTGACGCCCGACATGAAGCCGCCGAGGTTGGAGACCTGCCGCGCCCGGTACATCTGCTCGGTCGAGGAGCGCATGACGCTCTTCAGGAGCGCATCGGGGATCGTCGCCTCGGCCACCACCCGCTTGCCCCGGGTGTGGAGCATGTTCACCTGGGAGGTCTTCTTGTCGGTGGCGAAGTTCGACTCGAGGAAGAAGCGTTCGATGCCACCCGGGTGGTTGGCCACGATCCACTGGCACGCCGCCTGGGTGGCCTTGCCGGTGAGGTTCTGGCCGCCGGCGTCCCCCGTCGTGAAATTGAACCGCGTGTAGAGGATGCGGCTCGCCGAGTAGCGGTCGATGTCCAGCAGGCGGCCGGACTTGGTCGTGCTCTCCGCCGCCTCCTTGATCTGCTCGAAGTGCTCGTCGAGCCAGACGCCGAATTCGCGCGCCTCGCGCGCGCTGTGGAACAGGAACGCCGGAGCACGCTGCATGCGGTCGTCGAGCACGGTGGTCGTCACGCCGCCGGCCTCGTGCAGCAGCCGCATCCCCCGGTTGTAGCTGGCTACGAGCGTCCCCTCGGCCGTCGCGAGCGGCACGTAGAACTCTCCCTGGGCGTGCTCCCCGTTCACGAGTAGCGGGCCCGCGAGACCGATCGGCACCTGGGCGACGCCGACGAAGTGCTCCACGTTGCCCTGGAGCACCGCGGGATCGAACGAGTAACTCGAGACGTGCTCGAGCCCGACGCCCGTCTGCTCGCGCAGGAACTCCTGGCGCCCACGCGCCGCCTCGGGGGTGTAGTCGTTCTCGCGGTCCCGGGGGATGGGGACGCGCTGCGTTGACGTCGAGGCGGCCATGCGCATGGGCTCCTTGAGGTGGAGGGTCCGGCCGAAGTGTGCCGAACGGACGCCGTCGCCGCGCGCCGCCCGAGAACCGGGGCACCGCGGCCAGGCGGCAGGTATGTTTGGGTCACGATGACCCGTACGTCGATCGCCGCCCTCGCTCTGGCGCTCACCGCCGCCCTCGCTCCGGCCGTCGCGTCGGGTAGCTCCTCGTCCCTGCCCTCTGGGCCAGGACCGCGCCCAGGGCCCGACCTGCTCTACGCGCGCGCCGCGGTGGCACCCCAGCTCACCAACCGCGCGCCGTGGCGCGCGGCGCCGATCCTCGTCTCGGGAGCCACCGCCTATCGCAGCGGCGAGTTCCTCTACCAGGACTTCCTCTACGACGACCACGGAGCGAGGGCCACGAGCGACCCGAGCGACCCGCGCACCACCGGCAGCGTCTTCTCCAAGATCAACGGCACCTACACCTACCCGACCGGCGCGGGCTACGCGAACGACGCCGCGGACCTGGTCGAGCTCCGCGCCAAGCCCCTGCGCGTCGCCACCGCCTTCCGCGTGACGCTCAACACGCTCAAGGACCCGTCGCTCGTGGCCTTCTCGCTGGCGATCGGCGGCCGCCGGGGCGTTCTGCGTCCCTTTCCGAACGGCGCCAACGTGAGGGCGCCCGCGGCGCTCTTCCTCACCGTCCATCCCGTGGGCCGGCGCCTGGTCGCCGAGCTCGTCAACGCCGGCACCGGGCGGCGGGTCCGGGGACCGGCTCCCCGGGTGCTGCTCGATCGCCGCCGGCGCCAGATCACGGTCACCGTGGCGCATCGAGAGTGGAACCCGCGGCGCCACATCGTGCGCCTGGCCGCCGGAGTTGGGCTCTGGGATGCCGCTCACGGGCGCTACCTCCTTCCGCAGGCCAGCGCGGACGCCACGCACCCGGGCGGCGCGGGCGGCGCCGCCAACCCCGCGGCCTTCTTCAACGTCGCCTTCCGCACGCGCGAGCCGGTGCAGGCCGTCACCGACACGATGGGTGCGGTCGCCTCTCCGGCGTGGTGGCGCGATCGTGCCCAGGGAAGCGCACTGGCCGCGGGCGACATCTCCTCTCTCTACGCCAACGTCGACTTCGGCAAGCTGGCCCGCCGCGCGCACGACGACCGAGCGATCCCCCGCACCGGCGCCATCGACCGCATCCTGGCGAGCCACTTCGAGACCGCCCAGGGCGCTGACTTCAGCCAGCAGTGCATAGCCATGCAGTCCACCTGCGTCGGTCAGTACCGGGGCCGGCTGCAGCCCTACGCCATCTACGTCCCCCGCAAGCCGCGTCCGCGCGGCGGCTACGGGCTCACGCTCCTGCTCCACTCGCTCTCGGCCAACTACAACCAGTACACGGGAACGCGCAACCAGTCGCAGTTCGGGGAGCGCGGCCCGGGCTCCATCGTCATCACCCCCGAGTCGCGCGGACCCGACGAGTTCTACGAGAACTACGGAGCGGCCGACGTCTTCGACGTGTGGGCTGACGTCGCCCGGCGCTACCGGCTCGACCCGGGCTACACGGAGATCGCCGGGTACTCGATGGGCGGCATCGGGACGTTCAAGCTCGGCGCCCAGTTCCCCGACCTGTTCGCGCGCGCCCAGCCGACGGTGGGCGACGAGATGAACAACGACGTGCTGGCCTCGCTGCGCAACGTCCCCGTGCTCATGTGGAACAACGCGGGCGACGAGCTCGTGCCGGCGCCCGAGTACACGGCGACCGCGAACCAGCTCGACTCGCTCGGCTACCGCTACGAGCTCGACGTCTACCAGCCCTGCGTGAACGCGCGGTGCTCCCCCCTCTTCCCCAACCACCTCGAGCTCGCGGTCAACGACCAGTACGCGCCCGCGGCGAGGTTCCTGGGCGTCGCCGAGATCGACCGCAACCCCGCCCACGTGACCTACGTACTCGACGCGACGCGCAACCACCGCAACCTCGGCGTGGTGGGCGACCACGCGTACTGGGTCTCGGGCGTCAAGCTGCGCAGCTCGGCGCCCTCCCGTCCCGGCGGCGACCCGACGGGGCAGATCGACGCGGTCTCCGGTGGCTTCGGAGCGGGAGATCCCCCGGCCTCCGCCACCCAGACGGGCACCGGAACGCTGACCGACGGCTACCTCGGTCCGCTGCTCTTCACGAGCCGCGCCAAGACGTGGGGCGCCACCCCGAGCACCGCGCGCAGGGACGAGATCGACATCACCGCGACGAACGTCGCCAGCGCCTCGATCGACGTCCGCCGCGCCCATGTCGACTGCCGGGCTGCGGTGAAGATCCACAGCGACCGGCCGTTGACGGTGAGCCTGCCGGGCTGCCGGCGGACCGTCCGGGGCGGATAGCGCACGCACTTCCCGCTCGGGCATGAAGGTCGAGCTTCTCTACTTCGACGGTTGCCCGAGCCACGAGCCGCTGGTGGCCAGCGTGCGGAAGCTCCTGGCCGAGACCGGCGTCGAGGCCGATCTGGAGCTGCGCCGCGTGGAGAGCGTCGAAGCCGCCGAGGGAGAGCGCTTCCTGGGGTCACCCACGGTGCGCGTCGATGGCATCGACATCGATCCGGGCGCGGCCGCGCGCGACGACTATGGACTCAAGTGCCGCCTCTATCGTGACGGGGATGGCGCGCGGCCGACACCGCCGGAGGAGTGGATCAGGGCTGCGTTGCGCAACCCGTGAGGCACGCCATGACCGCCGGCCGCCGGCGGCAGCCCTTCTCGCGGCTCTGGCTCTGGCTCTGCTCTCGCTCGCCGGCTGCGGTTCGTCCTCGGAGGGCAGCTCTCCTCCGCTGCCCCGAGCCTCCGCGCTCCCTCCGGCGACCTCCTCCCACGTCGTGATCGTCGTGATGGAGAACAAGGAGTACGGCGAGATCATCGGCAACCGCGATGCGCCCTACGTGAACGGACTCGCCCGCCGCTACGGCCTCGCGACGGCCGCCCACGCCATCACGCACCCCTCGCTGCCCAATTACCTGGCCCTGACCAGCGGTTCCACGCACGGCATCACGTCCGACTGCACCGACTGCCAAGTGCAGGGACCCAACCTCGTCGATCAGATGCAGTCGGCGCATGTTTCGTGGAAGGCGTACATGGAGGGCATGCCCGCGCCGTGCTTCTCCGGGGCCTCGGCCGGCGGGTACGCCAAGAAGCACGACCCGTTCGCCTACTACGACTCGGTGAGGAGCGATCCCGCTCGCTGCCGGCGCATCGTCCCCTTCACCCAGCTCGCCGCCGACCTGCGCTCGGGCTCGCTGCCCAGGTTCGCGTGGATATCGCCGGACCTCTGCGACGACACCCACGACTGCGGCATGGCCGCCGGAGATCGCTTCCTGCGGGATCTCGTTCCTCCCCTCGAGCGGGAGCTCGGACCGCACGGCCTCCTCCTGCTCACGTGGGACGAGGGAAGCTCCAACGAGGGTTGCTGCGGCCAATCACACGGCGGGCGGGTGGCGACGATCGCCGTCGGTCCCGACGTGCGACCCGGCGCCCGAGAGGATCGGCCGCTCGATCACTACGGCGTCCTGCGCACGATCGAAGACGCGCTGCACCTACCCGGCCTCGGCTTCGCGGCCGGCGGGGTCACGACGCTCGCCCCGCTCCTGCACCGATCGGCGGTGGTCAGCCGCGACGGAGCAGCCGGCCGACGGCGCCCATGAGCTCGTCGGACTTGTCCACCCGCTCCTCACCCTCCGCCTGCGCGATGCAGTGCCGGGCGTGATCGTCGAGCAGGCCGAGCGCCACCTTGTCCAGCGCCGCCTGCGCGGCGCTGATCTGCGTGAGCACGTCGATGCAGTAGCGATCCTCCTCCACCATCCGCTCGACGCCGCGAACCTGGCCCTCTACACGGCGCAAGCGCTTGAGGAGCTGCTCCTTGCTCGCGGTGTAGCCGCGCGTCGCGGCGGGGGAGGCAGGCTCGTCCACGCACGTCAGTTTACACCCCAGGGGTATGTGATAGCGTCGCCCGGAGTGACTGGAGGGTGATCTTCCGACCCATCACCCACGACGACCTCGGGTGCGCGTCCTACCTCGTCGGAGACGAGGACGCCGGCGTGGCCGCGGTCGTCGACCCCAAGTTCGAGATCGACGAGTACCTCGAGCTCGCGCGCTACATCGGCGTCTCGATCGAGCACATCCTCGAGACCCACAACCACGCCGACCACGTCTCCGGCCACGGACGCCTGGCGGCGGCGACCGGTGCGCGGATCCACGTCCACCGCGACGCCGGGGCCGCCTACGAGCACGAGCCCTTCGAGGACGGGTGGGAGCTCGAGCTCGGGGAGGTGATCGTGCGGGCGCTGCACACTCCGGGCCACCGGCCGGAGCACACGTCCTTCGCCCTCGTCGACACTCGCCGAGGCGAGGAGCCCTGGGCGGTGCTGACCGGCGACTCGCTGTTCGTGGGCGACGTCGCACGCCCCGACCTGGCGATCGACCCCGAGGACGGCGCGCGCGGCATCTTCCGATCTCTGCACCAGCGCCTGCTCGAGCTCCCGGGCGAGACGGAGGTGTGGCCCGCTCACCTCGGCGGCTCGATGTGCGGCGGTCCGGGAATGGACATGAAGATCTGCTCGACGCTCGCCTACGAACGGGCGCACAACGACATGCTCCGGCTCGAGGACGAGGATCGCTTCGTCGCCCGGGCAGTCGCCGGCCTCGGCCCGCAACCGCCGAACTTCGAGGCGATCGTGGCCCTGAACACCGGCAGGCTCGTTCGCGACTCCGTCGAGCTCCTCCCGCTCACCCCACGCCAGGTAGAGCAGGAGAGCGGCCGGGGAACCCTCCTCATCGACGCTCGCACCGATCAGCAGTTCGACGATGCCCACATCCCCGGCGCCGTCTCCATCCCGGCGGTGCAGGCCGGCTTCGGTACGCGGCTCGCGTGGCTGGCCGACCGCGAGCAGGAGGTCGTGCTGATCGGCCGCGCCGACGAGGATGCGAGGCAGGCCGGCGGGCTCTGCCTGTCGGTCGGCATCCGCAAGCTCAGCGGCTTCCTCGCCGGCGGGATGACCGAATGGCGGCGCGAGAAGCGACCCGTGCAAGCGATCGAGCGACTCGAGCTCGATCGGCTGGCCGAGCGATGCCGCGCCGATCCGGCGCTCCAGCTCCTCGACGTTCGCGAGCACTCCGAATGGGAGGCCGGCCACATCCCCGACTCGCTGTTCGTGCCCTGGCACGACATCGACGGCTTCCCGGGCGTCCTGGACCGCGACCGCCCGGTCGCGGTGCTGTGCGCCTCCGGTCAGCGGGCCGGCGTCGCTGCCAGCCTCCTGCAGCGCCACGGCGTCAAGCAGGTCGTGCACGTGGTGGGCGGAGGCGTGCCCAAGTGGGAGCGCCTCGGCCACCCGATCGAGCGGCCTCAGCCTTCCGGCTCCGGCGGCGAGAGGCGCTGAGCCGGTCTGGCCGGGCCCGTCAGACAGGCGCCTTCGGTTGACAGCGAACGTGCCCGCGCCATACCGTGAGCTTTCGAAGCGTACGCCTCGAAGACATGACCCTCTGGTGGATAGGTAACGCCGTGTTGTTCGCCGTCGTCATCCCGGCGGTGGTGCTGATCCTGATCTTCGCCCTCCGGGCCGCCCTCGCCGTCCGGCGGCGCGCGGCGGAGGTCGCGGAGCAGGGCAAGGGAGTGGCGTCGGGACTCGACGCCCTCGGCGACCTGCGGCGCACCTCGCCGTTGCTCCGCGAGGTGGGCGACGGGCTGCGTCGCTACGGGGCCGCGTTGGACGAAGTGCTTCCCCGGGACGAGCCGTGAGCGCAGCGGCCATCGTCACCATCGTCGGCGCCGGGCTCGCCGTCGCGGCCATCGCCGGCTTCTTGATCGCCATCTCGATCGTCCTGCGCCAGGCGAGCACGAGGCTGCAGGCGGTCACCGACGCCATCGGCGCCGCTCCGGAGCGCGAAGGCGCGGACGAGCCCGGCCTCGACGGCGTCGTAGACGAGCTCGAGGCGGTCCGCGAGCACCTCGATCGGCTGCTGGCGTCCGGGCTCGGTCCCCGCGACGAAGGCTCGCGATGACCGGGCTGCGCTCCGTGCCGAGATGGCGACTGCTCGCCGTCGCGCTCGCCGTCGCGGCGGTAGCCGTGGCGATCGGGGTGGCGATCGGCCGCGGCATCGGGGGGAACGTGTCCTCCGGTGCCCGTCTGCTGACGACGCGGCCCGCTCCGCCCGGCGGGGCAGCCGCGGGCGACTTCGTCGAGGTGCACGACGCCCCGACCGGGGTGACGATCGGTCTGCCGCCGACCTGGCACCGCCTGCCCGCGTCCGATCCCAGCGTCCGGCTGGTCGCCACCGGCGGCGTCTTCGGCTCTCTGCTCCTGCGTTCGGTGCACCTACCGGCCAAGCTCGGACGGCCCGAAGCCGGGGCCGCGCAGCAGGAGCTCACCAGGCGGCTGGTGACGAGCAACCGGGCCGTGCGAGTGCTCGAGGGCCCCAAGCCCATCGAGCTCGGCGGCCTGCGGGGCTGGTTCTACTTCTACACGTTCAAGGACGCCGGCGGCCTGGTCGGAGCACACTCCCACTACTTCCTGTTCAAGGGCGGGACGCTGATCACGCTCGTGCTCCAGGCCCTCCCCGCCACGCGCTTCGCCGGGCTGTCGTCCACCTTCGACCGCATCTCCAGCACCTTCCGCGGGACGAGCTGACCCGGTCCCCCAAGGAGAGCTTCAGCGACAGTAGGGCCGGGTGTTGGCGTTGAGCCGGCAGTCGATCGACAGCGCGTGCCCGTCTAGGGTCGCGTCTGTGGGGGAGCCGAGGGCAGCGGGCGAGCCGACGGTGTCGAGCACGTTGCCCAGGTCGTCCACGATCGGCCGGACGGGCCGGATGACGCCGATCGCGTGCACGTTGATTCCGAGGACTCCCGCATCGATCCGGTCAACCTGGTCGAGGATGCCGGTGAAGCTTTGGTGAATCCCGCTGACGCTGCTCTCGATCGTGCCCACACGGCCGCGGATGGCATGCACCCGGCCATCGATCGAGGCGACGTTGCCGCCGAGCGCGGTGACCGTCCGGTTCACGCCCCCTACGCGCGCGTGGATCGAGCGCACGGTCCCGTGCAGCAGCAACACGGTCTCGTGCAGCCGCGACACGGTCGCGTCGAGCCGGGACACGGTCGAGTTGATCGACGTGACGTTGCGGTTGATGCTCCCGACCTTGCCGAAGATCGACTCGGCGTGGGCGTTGATTTGATTCGTCTGACGGACGACTTGGCCGAGCTGCCCGGACAGCGGCCGCGCCTCGGTGAGGATCCGTCCCGCGAGGCGGCCGGTTCGTGCCGCCAGGCGAACCGCCTTGAGGTTGTGGTCGATGCCCGACACCCGGTGGGTGATCACGCCGACCCGTTGGTTGATGGTCTCGGCGTTGATCAGCGTGCCGGTGAGCAGGCCGACCGCGATCAGCGCAAAGGCGATCACGACCACCAGGACAAGCGCCGTGAGGCCCGAGGAGCTGAGCGATCGCATGCCTCAGCGCCCGGTGCAGTCCGTGGCGGGAGACGTGGCAAGCGACAGGGCCGAGAGCGCCGGAGAGCGACAGATGCTGTCGAGGTGCGTGTTGACGTCCCCGAGAGCCGGGACGATGTTCCCGGTGTCGCCCTTGACCACGTCGAGTCCCTTGGGGTTCGGGAGGCCGGTGAAGCGCCCGCCGTTGAGGATGGTCGGCGGCTCCAGGCGGACCGCACGTCGCTGGTCGGGGTCGGACGACCGAGCAGAAGGTGGTCGCGTCCTCGCGTCGAGGAAGCGACCGCCGTTGAGGAAGCGCACGTGGCGCCAGATCGCGTTGGTCCCCTCGCTCTGAGGGATCTCCGCCAGCACGAGGCGATGGTTGATGCGACCGGCCAGCACGAAGACCGAGATGAGATCGCCGGAGGCCCTCCGCAGCGTGCCGTTCGTCGTCCCCAGCGTCCGGTTCACGTCCACCAGCGAGCCGGAGATGGTGCGCAGCCTGCCCTCGGAGTCCCCGAGCAGCCCCGAGGTGCTCACGAGCGAGCCGGACGTGCTCACCAGCGAGCCGGACGTGCTCACCAGCGAGCCGGAGATCGTGCGCAGCTTGCCTCCGGAGTCGACGAGTAGTCCACTGGTGCCGCTCAGCGAGTTCTCGACGCTGCCGAGCGTGCCGTTGATCGTGCCGAGGTTGCCGACGATCGTGTCCGCCTGACCGGAAAGGGGCTTCAGCGCCGTGTCCACGCGGCCCAGCGACGCGTTGATGCGCTGGATGTAGGTCGGCAGCGGCTCGACGTCGCCGCGCACGCCGCCCACCGCGCTGCTCGCCTCCTGCAGGCCGCCGTCGATCTGCTCGAGGGCGTTGGCGATCCCGAACAGGAAGCCGACGACGACGAGCACGACGAGCAGCCCCACGGCGATCCACACGTACAGCCACTGCTTGACCCTCTGCGCCGCGTCCGCTCCGGGCGGAGCCTGGCCGAGGAGCGGCGCATTGCCGACGCTCACCGCCATCTCACTGAGGCTGCCTGGTCTCGCAGTGGCCGTCGTTGCCGTTCATGCCGGCGACCTTCTTGTCGATGCACGCGGCGAAGTGGTGGGCCAGCCGGGCCTGGACCACGATGTTCCCGGTATCTCCCCTGATGCGGCTCGCGATGCCGATCGACTGGACGAGGAAGACGTTGATGAGCTTGACGTCGGTGTCGATCTTGGTCGAGACGTCGAGGATCTGCGCCGCCCGGCCGTTGATGCCGCGAGCCGTGGAGTCGATCCGACCCGCGGTACCGTTGATCGCACCCGCCGTCCCGTTGATGGCGCCGGCGGTGCCGTTGATCGTCCCCGCGGTCCCCTTGATCGACCCGGCGGTTCCGTTGATCGACCCGGCGGTTCCGTTGATCGCTCCCGCCGTGGTGTTGATCGCTCCCGCCGTGGTGTTGATCGCTCCCGCCGTCTTGTCGATCCCGCCCGCGGTCGTGTTGATGGTCCCCGCGGTCGTATCGATCGACCCGGCCGTGCCGTTGATCCCGTGCGCCCGGTCGACGATCAGCGTGAGCTTGCCCGAGAGCGGCTGCGCGGAGCGCAGGATCGAGGCGGCGATGCGGTTGGTGCGGCTGAGCTGGATGACCGAGTCGGTCGCGATGTTGATGCCGCGGCCGTTGCGGGCGATCGTCGCCGCCTTGGCGTTGATGCTCGAAGCGGCGTCGAGTACGCGGACGAGCAACCAGGTCGCGACTCCCAGAGCCAGCAGGGCAACGACCAACGCGGGTACAAGGCTTGCTCTCCGCAAATCCACTCCTCAGCGGCTTCGACACGCTACCTCTTTGTGGCGTGACGCACCAGGGCCCAGTACGGACGCGGACGAGCGGGGCCATCGCCGACCGGTCGGCTTGCGCGACGCCAACGGCCGGCCTACAGTTCCCGAGGTGCGCCAGAGCGTCCGAGCGGAGACGTGTTGACCGTCGTCGCCGCCTCCTACGTCGGATGGTGGATCGGCCTCTCCGTCGGCTTCCTCGTCGTCGTGGTGGCGGTGGCCGTGGTGGGAACGATCCTCGGCGTCGCGTCGCGCCTCTCGGATCAGGCGGCGATCCTCGGCGGCGCCGTCGAGGACGCCGGCGCGAGCACCCTCGAGCTCCCGCGGCTCGAGGACGCCAGCGTGACGCTCGCTGACATCGTCGTCACCGTGAGGAGAGCCCGCAGCCGGCTCGGCGGGTAGCCGTGACGATCACCGGCTTCATATCGCAGACGACGACCTTCTGGTGGGTCGCCCTGGGAGTCGGCTTGGTCGTCGTCCTTGTCGTCGCCGTCCTGCTCACCCTTCTGCTGCGCATCCTGGCCGACGTCGAGGTGCGCCTCGAGCGCGCCGGGCAGGTCGCCGAGACGCTAGCCACCACCGACGCGAGCGGACTCCTCGGCCGGACCACCGACACCGTCGACGCGCTCTCGGCTGAGATCGACCTCCAGCGGAAGCTCCTCGAGCGCCGATGAGGACCCTCCAGATCGTGCTGAGCATCGTGGACGCCCTCGCGCTCGTGGGAGTGCTGGCCATCTACCTGCTGCTCATCGCGCGCAGGCTGCGCTCGATCGCCGCCACCCTGGGCCGGATTGCCTCGGGAACGCCGGCCCTGGACGGGCGGGCTGCGTCGAGCGAGGACGTCGCTCGCCTGAACTGGCGGCTCGAGCGGCTCGCGAGCGAGCTGACCGACCTCGCCGAGCGGACCGAGCGCCTCGCCGGGCGTCGCTGAGCGACGCCCGGTCGCGCGTCTACGGCTGAACGTCGCCCGCCGGATGGCCCGGCTCGGGAGAGGGGAGGCGCTCGGTGGGCGAATCGACATGCGGAGGCTGGCTCACCGGCTCGTCGGTCGGCCGCTGCTCGGTCTTCTGCGGGTCAGGGAACTCTGCCGTGTCACCCGGACTGCGCTCCGAGGGCTTGCCGATCGGCGTGACCGGGATCAGAGGACTCGTCGCCGGCTCTCCCAGCGTGAGCTCGAGGGCCCGATCGAACGTGCCGGCTACGAGCTCGGCGGCGGCCTCCTCCTGCTCGAGGATGCGCTCGACCACCGAGACCGTCTCGGCGTCCTCGGCCCGCTCGGCCAGGCTGTGCAGCAGCCGGTAGGACGCCACCTCGAGGTTCTCGAAGGCGAATGCCGTGCTCGCCAGCGTCACGGGCGTGTCCGGCGAGGCCTGCGCCAGAAGTCCGATGCCGAGGGCGCCGGCCTGCAACGCGACGTCCTTCGCGGTGGACGGACTCGCCCCGTGCGCCTCCAGGCGCTCGGCGACGTAGCGCTCGTGCTCTCTGGTCTGGATCAGGTGGGCGCGGTAGATGGAGGCGATGTCGCCATCGCCGGCGATGCCCGTCCCTCGCTCGAGCAGGAGGACGGCCTGCTTCTCCATCGCGTGCGCGTTGGTCAGATGCTTGACGAGCTCTTGTTCGACGCTGTTGGCCATGGCGAATGCTCCTCTCCGCGTTCTTTCGTCGAAAGCTACCCCGGCTTAGTGCTTACGACCGCGGGGGTCAGCCCGGTGACCTTGGCGTCATCCGGGAAGGACGGGGAGGCACTCATGCAACGAGTCCGAACCGTCGTCGCGCGAAGGCGATGGATCGAGGGCGCCCGGCGCCCTAGGGTCGAGCGATGCGGAGGTGCGACAGCGGGTGATCGATGTCGCCCTTACTCCGTCGGCGCTACGCACCACGCCCACGGCGGTGGTGATCGACGCGCTGCGGGCGACCTCCACGATCGCCCAGGCGCTCGCCGGCGGCTACCGCCGGGTGCTGTGCTGCGGGGATCGTTCCCGCGCCCTCGAGCTGCGCGCGCCGGGGCGTGTGCTCGCGGGTGAGCTGGGGTGCGTGCGCCCCGCCGGCTTCGATCTCGGCAACTCGCCCCGGGAGATGGCGACGCCACGTGGAGACGAGCTCGTCCTGGCGACCACCAACGGGACACGCGCCATCGTGGAGACCGCGGCCACGGCCGCGGAGGTCCTGCTGGCCGCGCTCGTCAACCTGGATGCGGTGACGGGCAGCCTGCCGGCGGATCCGTTGATCGTGTGCGCCGGAACGGAAGGCCGAGCCAGCATCGAGGACACCTACGTCGCCGGCAGCATCGCCCGGCGACTCTCGGGCCCACGCACCGACGCCACGCTGCTGGCGGAGGCGACGGTCGCGGCCAACGCCTCTGCCCTGCACGCCTTCGCCGCCGGCGGAGCTGCGCGACGCCTCGAGCGGATGGGGCTCGGGGCGGACGTGTCGTGGTGTGCGCGCCCGAGCGTGCTCGACATCGTCCCGCGCGTCGTAGCCGTCGAAGACGGCGTCGCCGTCGTCGAGCGCGGCCCATCGCCGCAGCGGATAGCGCCTCGGAACCTCGAGCCCACCGCACGAGTCCGCTCGCAACCGCCCAACCCGACTCTTAGATGCATTCCTAAGCTTGACTAGAAACATCGTGCTTGCTGTCTAGCTGTGAGTGACATACGGTGGTCAAGTCCCATCGAGCGCAGGACCGCAACGAAAGGGCCAATGTCGCATGACTCCCCCTCCCAGCAGCGCGAACGGAACGAAGGACCGCTGGACCTCCGGCGTAACGCCCTACGCGGAGATGGGCTACTGGGACCCGGACTACGAGCCGAAGGACACCGACATCCTGTGCGCCTTTCGGATCACGCCGCAGGAGGGCGTAGACGCGATCGAGGCGGCCGCCGCGGTCGCCGGCGAGTCCTCGACGGCGACGTGGACGGTGGTGTGGACCGACCGCCTCACGCCGTATGAGCACTACCAGGCCAAGGCCTACCGCGTGGACGAGGTGCCGGGCACACCGGGCCAGTACATCGCCCTGATCGCCTACGACATCGACCTCTTCGAGGAAGGGTCGATCGCGAACCTGACCTCGTCGATCATCGGCAACGTCTTCGGCTTCAAGGCGCTCAAGGCGCTGCGGCTGGAGGACATGCGGATCCCGCCCCACTACGTCAAGACCTTCCAGGGGCCGCCGCACGGAATCGTCATGGAGCGCGAGTACCTCGACAAGTTCGGACGTCCCCTCATCGGCGCCACCACGAAGCCAAAGCTCGGCCTGTCGGCCAAGAACTACGCCCGCGTGGTCTACGAGGCGCTGCGCGGTGGCCTCGACTTCACCAAGGACGACGAGAACATCAACTCGCAGCCCTTCATGCGCTGGCGCGATCGGTTCCTGTACTCGCAGGAGGCCGTCAGCCGCGCCTCGGGGATGACCGGTGAGGTCAAGGGCCACTACATGAACGTCACGGCCGGAACGATGGAGGAGATGTACGAGCGCGCGGAGTTCGCCAAGGAGATCGGCTCGCCGATCATCATGATGGACCTGACGATCGGCTTCACCGCGATGTCCTCGATGTCCAAGTGGGCCCGCGCCAACGGAGTCTTGCTCCACCTGCACCGCGCCGGCCACGGCACCTACACCCGCCAGAAGACGCACGGAGTCTCGTTCCGCGTCATCGCGAAGTGGTGTCGCCTGCTCGGCGTCGACCACATCCACGCCGGCACCGTGGTGGGCAAGCTCGAGGGCGACCCGAACATGGTCCGCGGCTACTACGACGTGTGTCGCCAGCGCTACAACGTCGCCAACCCGGAGACCGGCCTCTACTTCGACCAGGACTGGGCCTCCCTGCCCGCCGTCATGCCCGTCGCCTCGGGCGGCATCCATGCCGGGCAGATGTACCAGCTCCTGCACTACCTGGGCGAGGACGTGATCCTCCAGTTCGGCGGCGGCACGATCGGTCATCCGATGGGGATCGCCGCGGGCGCGACCGCCAACCGGGTCGCGGTCGAATCGATGATCCAGGCGCGCAACGAGGGTCGCGACTTCTACAGCGAGGGGCCGGACATCCTCGTCCAGGCCGCCAAGGGCTGCCCGGAGCTCGACGCGGCCCTCGAGGTGTGGAAGGACATCACCTTCGACTACACCTCCACCGACACGGCCGACGTGCTCGCCACGCCGACGCCCAGCTAAAGGAGCGCTCGAGACATGCGCATCACCCAGGGAACGTTCTCCTTCCTGCCCGACTTCACCGACGAGCAGATCGAGGCGCAACTGCGTTACGCCCTCCGCAACGGCTGGGCGATCATGGTCGAGCACACCGACGATCCGCACCCACGCAACTCCCTGTGGGAGATGTGGGGCCAGCCGATGTTCGACCTCGGCGAGGAGGAGACCGACGTCGCGCTGCGCGAGCTGCGCTCCGCGCGCGAAGCCTGCCCGCACGAGTACGTGAAGGTGGTCTGCTACGACCGCTCCCTGGGGCGCCAGACCACGGCCTTGTCGTTCATCGTGGGCCGACCGGAGGTCGAGCCCGGATTCCGCCTCGAACGCCAGGAGAAGGCCGACCGCCAGATCCGCTACACGCTGCACCCCTACGCCGCCGATCAGCCGATCGGCCTGCGCTACGGCGCGAGCAACGGCTCGAGGACTGCGCCATGACCGCCACCGAGACGCTCGTCCCCGACCAGGCGCCCGCCCCGTCCGGAGACGACATCGAAGCGGTGCTCGGCCAGCTCGACGAGGAGCTCGTCGCCCTGGTGCCGGTCAAGACGCGCATCCGCGAGATCGCGGCGCTGCTCGTGATCGACCGCCTGCGCCGAGAGGCGGGGCTCACCTCCTCGCGCCCCTCGCTGCACATGAGCTTCACCGGCAATCCCGGCACCGGCAAGACCACCGTCGCGCTGCGCATGGCGGAGATCCTCCATCGCCTCGGCTACATCGAGAACCCGAAGGTCGTCTCCGTGACCCGCGACGACCTCGTCGGCCAGTACGTCGGGCACACCGCGCCCAAGACGCGCGAGGTGCTCAAGCGCGCCCGCGGCGGCGTGCTGTTCATCGACGAGGCCTACTACCTCTACCGACCGGAGAACGAGCGTGACTACGGGCAGGAGGCGATCGAGATCCTCCTGCAGGTCATGGAGTCCGAGCGCGAGAGCCTCGTCGTCGTGCTCGCGGGCTACCGCGACCGCATGGAGACCTTCTTTCGCTCGAACCCGGGGATGGGCTCCCGCGTGGCGCACCACATCCACTTCCCCGACTTCGATGTCGACGAGCTGATGGCGATCGCGGCGTTGATGCTCGAGCAGCAGGCCTATGAGCTCACGCCCGAGGCCGAGACGGCGTTTCGCGCCTACGTCGAGCGCCGGGTGGTGCGGCCCCGGTTCGCGCACGGACGCAGTATCCGCAATGCGATCGACCGGGCGCGCATGCGTCAGGCCAGCCGGCTCTACGAACGGCGCGAGTCGCTGGAGCGGGCCGACCTCGTGGGCATCGAGGCCGAGGACGTCCTGGCCAGCTCCGTGTTCGATGACGAGGACGGCGAGCTCCGCGACGAGCTCGCGGTGCCCGGAAGCGTCGGCTGAGAGCTAGGAGAGACCGTGCCCCGACCAATCATCCTCGGCGTCGTGGGAGACTCCGCCGCCGGCAAGACCACGATCACCCGCGGGCTCGTCCGGATCCTCGGCGAAGATCAGGTCACCCACGTCGGCCTCGACGACTACCACCGCTACGACCGAAGGCAACGATCCGAGCGCGCGATCACCCCGCTGAACCCTGATGCGAACTACATGGACATCATGGCCCAGCACGTTCGCCACCTGCGAGCGGGAGAGCCGATCCTCAAGCCCGTCTACAAGCACGCGGACGGCACCTTCGGCCCGCCCACCTACGTCGAGCCCCACGGCTTCGCCGTCCTCGAGGGCCTGCTCGGCTACCACACCGACGAGCTCTGCGACCTCTACGACGTGCGGGTCTACCTCGCGCCGCCCGAAGCTCTCCGCCGCAAATGGAAGGTGGACCGGGACTGCTCGCGACGCGGCTACACGACCGACCAGGTCCTCGCCGAGCTTGACAAGCGCGAGGAGGACTCGGGGGCATTCATCCGGCCCCAGGAGCGTCGTGCCGACATGGTGGTCTCCTTCCAGCCCGCCGAGGACGGCACCCTGTCGCTGGACGCCGAGCTCCTCCTGCGGCCCGATCTGCCACATCCCGACCTCTCGCCCTTCGTGGACGACGGGCGCGGCGGCATCACGGTCGCGGAGCGCGGCGACGAGCGCCGCGTGCGCATCCCGGCCGACGTCGACCCCGCCGACGCCGCGCAGATCGAGGAGGCGGTGTGGCAGAAGATGCACTTCGCGCGCCACCTGCGTACGGAGCACCTCGGTGAGTACACCGTGGGCACCGAGCTCCACCGCTCCGAGACGCTGGCGATCGTCCAGGTGCTCGTGCTCTATCAGCTCGTGACCGCGAAGGCCACCGTCGCGCTCGGCGGGGACGGGGCGCGCAACGCCCCGGGGGACGCCGAGGCGGTGGCGTCGTGAACCCCCTCGAGCCGGCGATCACCGCGCTGCGCGGGTTGGCGATGGACGCGGTGGAAGCCGCGGAGTCCGGCCATCCCGGGCTGCCCCTGGCGATGGCGCCGCTGGCCAGCCTGCTCTACGCCGAGGTGCTCTGCCACGACCCCGCCGTGCCGGACTGGCCCGACCGCGACCGTTTCGTGCTCTCCGCCGGTCACGGCTCCATGCTGCTCTACGGAGCGCTGCACCTGGCGGGCTACGACCTTCCCCTGGACGAGCTGCGCCGCTTTCGCCAGTGGGGCTCGCGCACGCCCGGGCATCCCGAGCGCGACCGAGTGCAGACCACCCCCGGGGTGGAGACCACCACCGGGCCGCTCGGGCAGGGGTTCGCCAACGGAGTGGGCATGGCCATGGCCGAGCGCTTCCTGCGCGAGCGCTACGGCCCGGAGGTCGTCGACCACCGGATCTACGGGATCTGCTCCGACGGCGATCTCATGGAGGGCCTGAGCGCGGAGGGGGCGTCCCTCGCCGGGCATCTCGGGCTCGGCCGCCTGATCTACGTCTACGACGACAACAGGATCAGCATCGACGGCTCCACCGATCTGGCGTTCTCGGGCGAGGACGTCGAGGCGCGCTTCCGTGCCTACGGCTGGCATGTGCAGGCGGTGGAGGACGCGAACGACCTTCCCGCCCTGCGCGCGGCGCTCGGAGCGGCGCGCGAGACCGACGATCGCCCCTCCCTGATCCGTCTGCGCTCGGTCATCGGATGGCCGGCCCCCACCAAGGGCGGCACCGCCAAGGCGCACGGCTCGGCGCTCGGCGCCGAGGAGGTGCGGGCCACGAAGGAGCGGCTCGGACTGGACCCGGAGCAGACGTTCGCCGTGGCTCCGGACGCGTATGCCGCGTTCGAGGCGGCCGCCGAGAAGGGCGCACGGGCCCGCGAGGCCTGGGAGGCTCGGCTCGAGGAGTGGCGCGCGCGCGAGCCGGCGCAGGCCCGTGAGTGGGAGGCAGCCTGGGCCGGCCGGCCCACGGAGGACCTGGCCGGAGTGCTGCCGAGCTTCGAGGCGGGAAGCGAGCTCGCGACGCGCAAGGCCGGAGGCCAGGCGATGGCGGCGTTCGCGCCGCTCGTTCCGACGATGCTCGGGGGCGCGGCCGACCTCGCCGGATCGACGAGCACCGAGTTCCCCGACGAGGCGTCCTTCACGCGGGAGACGGCCGGCCGCAACGTCCACTGGGGAGTGCGTGAGCACGCGATGGGCGCAGCCGTCAACGGCCTCGCCCTCCACGGCGGCATCGTCCGGCCCTACGGCTCGACTTTCCTCACCTTCTCGGACTACATGCGCCCCGCGATCCGGCTCTCGGCGCTCATGCAGCTTCCCGTGGCGTGGGTCTTCACCCACGACTCGGTCGGGCTCGGCGAGGACGGTCCCACGCACCAGCCCATCGAGCACCTGGCGGCGCTTCGGGCCATGCCCGGGCTGACCGTCCTGCGCCCCGCCGACGCGGTCGAGACCACCGAGGCGTGGCGCGTGATCCTGGAGGAGCTCGACGGCCCGGCGTGCCTCGTGCTCACCCGGCAGAACGTCCCGGGGATAGACCGGGCCGAGCTCGATTCGCGCGGCGGGGTGGCGCAGGGCGGCTACGTGCTCGCCGATGCGCCCGACGGCGAGCCTGATGTGCTGCTGCTCGCCACCGGTTCGGAGGTCGCCGTCGCCCTCGAGGCGCGCGACGCGCTCGCCCGCGACGGCGTGGGCGCGCGCGTGGTCAGCATGCCCTCGTGGGAGCTCTTCGCCGCTCAGGGCCGGGAGTGGGAGCAGGAGGTGCTTCCCCGCGAGGTCGTGGCTCGCGTCGCGGTCGAGGCTGCGTCTTCGCAGGGCTGGCACCGCTGGGTCGGAAGCGAAGGGCGTGTCGTGGGCATCGACCGCTTCGGAGCCTCGGCGCCCGGCGCGGAGGCACTCGAGCGCTTCGGCATCACCCCGGCGGAAGTGGCGCGAGCGGCCAGCGACGCCCTCGGGCGAGCACCCGTCGAGGCCACGGACTCCACGCCCGCCTTCGCGGCGACCGCGCCATCGGAGGGACATTCATGAGCAGAGAAGCGATGCTGATCCACGAAGAGCTGGGGCGCACAACGCGTGCGCTGGTGGCCGACGGCAAGGGCATCCTCGCCGCGGACGAGAGCACCGGAACGATGACCAAGCGCCTGGAGGCGCAGGGCATCGAATCCACCGCCGAGAGCCGCCGGCGCTACCGCGAGCTGCTGCTGCTCGCCCCTGGTGCGGAGCGGCACATCAGCGGAGCCATCCTGTACGACGAGACGATCCGCCAGTCCGACTCGGAGGACTCCCCGTTCCCGGACGCGCTGCGCGACCGCGGCATCCTGACCGGCATCAAGGTCGATACGGGCGCCAAGCCGCTCGCCGGAGCGCCGGAGGAGAAGGTCACCGAAGGGCTCGACGGGCTGCGCGAGCGCCTGGAGGAGTACCAGGCGCTCGGCGCTCGGTTCGCCAAGTGGCGGGCGGTCATCTCCATCGACGATCACCGGCCGGGGCGGGCGTGCGTCGCGGCCAACGCGCACGCGCTGGCTCGCTATGCGGCGCTCTGCCAGGAGGCGGGGATCGCGCCCATCGTCGAGCCCGAGGTGCTCACGGACGGCGACCACTCGCTCGAGCGCTGCGCCGAGATCACCGAGAGCGCGCTGCGCGCGGTGTTCGCCGCGCTCGTGGAGCAGCAGGTCGTCCTCGAAGGCATGGTGCTCAAGCCGAACATGGTGATGGCCGGGGCCAACCACGCCGAGCAGGCGACGGTGGAGCAGGTCGCCTCCGCGACGCTGCGCTGCCTGCGCCGCGTCGTGCCGGCAGCGGTGCCCGGCATCGCCTTCCTCTCGGGCGGCCAGGGCGCCGACGCGGCCACCGCCCACCTGCAGGCGATGGCCGCGTGCGGGCCGCACCCGTGGCAGCTCACGTTCTCCTACGGCCGCGCCCTGCAGGACGATGCGCTGGTCGCCTGGGGCGGCGAGCAGGCGAACTTCGCCGATGGCCGGGAGGCGCTCCTGCGCCGCGTCCGCGCAAACGGTGCCGCGCGCGACGGGCGCTGGGTGGACGATCGCGAGCCGGTGGCCTGACCCGCACCGCCGGGTGTGATCCGGGATGGCGATCACGCTCACCCAGTTGCGCGCCTTCCTCGCGGTCGTGCGCACGGGCTCGGTGCGCGCGGCCTCCGACGAGCTCGTCGTCACCCAGCCGTCGGTGTCGGCCGCGCTCTCCTCGCTCTCGCGCGAGGTCGGTGCCGAGCTGACCGAGCGCGCGGGGCGCGGCATCAGGCTGAGCGCGGCCGGGTCGGCGTTCGCACCCTATGCCGCGCACGTCGTCGGGCTGCTCGAGGGAGGGACCCGGGCGGCGCGAGAGGCGGAGGAGCGCGGCGCGCAGGAGCTGCGGATCGCCGCCGTGACCACGGCCGCCGAGCGGATCCTCCCGCCGCTGCTGCTCGGCTTCGCCCGTCGCGCACCCGAAGTGCGGATCGCCGTGGAGGTCGGCAACCGCGACGTGGTCTTCCGCCGGCTCGCCGACCACGACGCCGACGTGGCCATCGCCGGCCGGTCGCCGCAAGGATCGGAGCTGCATTCCGAGCCCTTCCTGGAGAACACGATGGCCCTCATCGCGCCGGCCGACGACCCGCTCGCCCTGCGCGACGACGTCCGATCGCCCGAGCTCGCGGACCGCACGTGGCTGCTGCGCGAAAAGGGCTCCGGCACCCGCGCGTTCAACGAGGCGTTCCTCGCCCGCCACGAGCTGCACCCCCGGATCCTCACCCTCGGCTCCAACGGCGCGATCGTCGAGGGAGTCCGAGCCGGCCTCGGCGTCTCGGTCGTCTCGCGCGTCACGGTCGCCCTCGAGCTGGACGCCGGGCTGCTCTCCACCCTCCCGGTCGCCGGTCTGCCTGAGCGCCGCTGGTACGCGCATCGCTCATCGGTGGGGCCCGTCCGGCCGTCCGTGGAGACGTGGCTGGCCTACGTCGGAAGCACGGATGCGCGCGATGCTCTGCTCGCCGCGCGACGAGCGCGAACCGATGTCGCTCGCGCGGAGGCAGAGTCGTGAGCGCGCGGGCGCTGCTCCGGCCTCGCTCAGGCCGCGGCCGGCTCGCGTAGCCCGCCGGACGCCGCGAGCGCCTCGGCGCCCACGGCCACCAGGGTGGCCGTAGTGAACGCGGCGAGGACCCCGACGGGAACGAGCAGGAGGGCGACGATCTCGCAGAAGGCGACGAAGGCGACCATGCCCGACAGCATCCCGCGCAGCAGCCCGAGCACCGCCTGGCCGCCCTGCTGGCGGTGCGTGAAGACCGCAAGGACGCAGGCAAGCACGGGAAGCGAGGCCAGCATGCCCGCCACAAGCGGGCCGACGCGTCCGGCGGCGGCGGCGAGCGAGCCGACGAGCAGCGCGGTCAGCGCCATGCGGAAGGGGATGTCCCACGGGGGCACCGCGGTGGCCGCGCGGCCCGCGCTCTGCGCGCCGAGCGCGTGGTGAGCCGCCGCCAGCGACACGGCCGCCAAGGCCAGGGCGCCAGCCGAGGGCAAGGGGACGGCGTGGGCGAGGACCGCGAGCATCGCGGCGAAGGCCCATCCGACGGCGAGGCTCACCAGCGAGCCAGAGCGCCGGGCGGTGCGGCCGTACCCGACGGCAAACCCACTCAGCGCCACGACTCCGAGCAGCGTCCCATTGGCGGCCCGAGCCGCGAACGCGGCACCGTGCTCGTGGGCGGTGATGAGCAGCACCGGACCCACGATCACCGGAAAGGCGCTGACGTGCCCGCCGACACGCTCCGACCAGCGCCGCGAGGCGAGCGTCGCCAACCCGACGAGACCCGGCGCCACGACGAGCTCGAGGATCGTCGCGAGCACGTGGCGAGGGTATCCCGAAGGACGCGCTCCGGCGACCGTCCCGATCAGCGACTCAAGGTGATCAGGGCCGCGGAGCCGGCGGCGGCGACGAGGGTGGCGGCGGTGATGCCCCGCATGAGGGTGAGGTGCGTCACCGCGCCGTCGGGGTGCTTGCTCGAGGTGCGTCGGTGGTAGGCGGCTCGGCCGTGCAGCCAGGTGGCGACCGCGGCGGCGAGCAACACGGCGGCGAGGGAACACGCGATTGCAAGCTGCTTCTCCTCTAGGCCGGTTCGAATCGCGAGCGCCGCGATCACGAGGAGGGAGAGCGTCGAGCGCTGCCAGGCCAGCGCGGTGCGCTCGTTGGCCATACCCCGGTCGCCCGGGTGATCGGTGCCCGGGGTGAGCCTCATCAGCGGAGGAGGACGTCAAGTCCGACGGCGATCGCGCAGACGAGCGCCATGATCCCGACTCCTAGGGTGAGCAGGCTGGGAAGCCGCGAGTCCGGAAGGGGTTCTTCGAGGCGCAGTGCCCGTTCGTTGGCGGCCCAGCGGCGATAGCTGGTGAAGCCGATGACCGCGCCGCCGAGGATGAGGGGCACCGCGACGAGCACCTGCAGTCCCTTCACGTCGAAGTGCAGCAGTTGAGCCGCCGCGAGCCCACCGCCGACGAGCGCGAGCGCCGTGCGGTTCCAGGCCAAGAAGGTCCGCTCGTTCGCGAAGGTGAATCGGGGATCGGGATCGCGTCCGACCTCGAATGGCGAACCGGTGGGCGCCTCTGGTTCCATGGGGCGAGTCTGGCGTATCCGCCGCTTTCGGGCGTCAGCCCGCCGAGGCGCCGAGTTCGGCTTCACGCTGGGTCCGGAAGGGCAGAACTCACGCGTGAGTTGCTTTGGCAAGCACCCCGGGGTCCGTGTATGGCAATCAGAGCCCTTCAACGCCGAGCCGGCGCTCGAGCTGCTCGCCGCGGAGATCACGCCCACGAGCGCGTTCTACGTTCGCGGTCACGGTGATGTTCCCGCTGTTGGGGAGGATGATCACCGTCTGAGCGTCAGCGGCCTCGTGAAGAACCCGGTCACACTCTCCCTGACCGACCTCCGAGATCGCTTCCCGGAGCGGACCGTGCTGGCGTCGCTGCAGTGTGCGGGCAACCGTCGAGCCGGCCTGACAGCAGTCCGAGACATCCGGGACGAGATTCCCTGGGGTGATGGCGTCGTCGGAACCGCGACCTGGACCGGCGTGGCGCTGACCGACGTCCTGGCCGAGGCGGATCTCTCGACGAGCGCCGGCCACGTCGAGTTCCTCGGACTCGACCAGGTCGACGAGAGCGGCGAACGAACCCGGTTCGGCGGTTCGATCCCGGTGACCAAGGCGCTCGCCGCCGAGGTCCTGCTCGCCCACCGGATGAACGGAGAGCCGCTGTCGCCCGTGCACGGCGCCCCCCTCCGGGCGATCGTGCCCGGCTACATCGGGGCCCGGAGCGTCAAGTGGCTCGCCCACATCGTGGTCCGCGAGGACCCATCCGACAACGTCTTCCAAGCGCGCAACTACAAGCTCTACCCACCCAACGTCGACGCGGACACCGCGGACCCAGACGGAGGCTTGCCGCTCGGGGAGCTCTCGATCAACTGCGCCATCTGCTCACCCACCGCCGCCGAGCCGTTGAGCGCCGGGCCCGTCGAGGTGACCGGCTACGCGATCGCCGGCGGCCACCGCTCAATCACGCGCGTCGACCTGTCCGCCGACGGCGGGCGCACGTGGCAACAAGCCGAGCTCCTCACGGACCAAGGGCCCTGGGCCTGGCGTCGCTGGCGCGCCACGCTGATGCTCAGGCCGGGACGCGCGGAGATCGTCGCCCGAGCCTGGGACACATCGGCCACCACGCAGCCCGAGACCGCCGGTCCGCTCTGGAACTACCAGGGCTACATGAACAACGCCTGGCCCCGCCTCCAGATCGAGGTTCACTAGCGGCCGCGGGACGAGGAGGCGCTGACCACCGCAGACTGCGACCACGAGACCGGGTGTCAGTCGATCCCGAGCCGCGTCTGGAAGTCGTCGCGTACGGTGTGGTGGCGCCAGAGCACCTCGGCCACGTCGTCGGGTTCGTGGTCCCGCCCGGTTCGATCCTTCCGCCCACCGCATGAGCGCTCGCGGCACGGTGCCCGTCCGCGTCCTCTACCCCGCGGGGACCTTCGGACGCTGCACGGGCCGCCTCGTGCTCGAGCAGCCAGGCCACGGCACGGGCGGCGGGCATAAGCAGCACGCGCGACGAGCAAAGCCCCGCTCTGCGTCGATCGCCACGGCATCGCTGGGCTCGGCGCTGGTCACCATTGCGCCCGGTCATTCGCAGCGTGTCACGGTGCGCCTCAGCCGCCGTGGCCGCGTCGCACCCGAGTCGGCCTCCTTGTCTGTGCTCACGGCGCCGGCGGTTCTCAGCGAGCGGCCGTACGGAGCTTTTGCAGGCCGAAACGCATGCGGCCCTTGATCGTGCCGAGGGGAAGGGAGAGCTCGCTGGCGATCTCGGTAGTGCTCAGCTCGCCGAAGTAGGCGAGAGCGATCACCTCGCGCTGCGCGGCGGGGGAGCTGCCCGAGCACGCCGCGCAGCCGTGCGGCCTGGTCACGTTCGCCGGTCGTCTCCTCGAGGCTTCCGGGAGCCTGCAGGCGCTCGTCGATGTGATCCTCGCCGGCGCGGCGGCTGTCGTGGGGGCCGTTGCGTCGGAAGGAGTCGATCGCGCGGTTTCGCACCGTGCCCATCACCCAGCCCGTGACCGTGCCGCGCTGCGGCTGGTAGGCCGCGCGGCTGCGCCAGACGGACAGGAACGCCTCTTGAACGATGTCCTCGGCGCGCGTGCCGTCGCGCGAGATCGCATAGGCTACGCGGTACGCGCGTGCCCCGAAGCGGTCATACAGCGCACCGAACGCGTCGGGGTCGTCGGCCTGGACGCGCACCATGAGCTCGACGTCGCCGAGCTCTACGGCGGGTGCGAGCGAGACCGTCATACCTCGCTTGGCGTCGCCGCGACGGCGAAGGGCGCTTCGAGGAAGAACAGCTCACACGCGACCCCCGGCGTGGTCTGATTGGCGCTCAGGAAGGCGGTCACACGCCGGCCGGTCAACCGCTCGATCTCTGCGGTGAACTCGTCCTCCATGCCCTCTTGGAAGGACACGCGTCCGTCGATGACCTCCTTGGCCTCGCCGCTGGCGACGAGCGAGGACTCGGCCGTGCTGAGGATGTCTTCGAGCACACACACGACGACGTTCTCGTTGATGTAGGTGGTGCCGGTCGTGCGGTGGTGGCCGTAGTGGCGCGCGTACAGATCCACCATGGAGGCGGAGATCGCGCTCGTCAGGGACTCACCTTCGAGGGATCCGCGGATGGCAGACATGGCGGCCGTTCTCCCGGCTCTCTAGAAAGCGCTTGGGCGAGGGAGAACAGAGAAGACCACGCACCCGGCTAGGGACACGAGTGTAGCCCAACCTTCAGAGACCTGGCACGACGGCAGGACGAGCGATGGCCTGCCCGCGCGATCACTGCGCCTCTCGGCTCAGCGCATCCGTGGCTCCCGCGCGGGAGGTCTCGCGCCAGTCGTAGAACTCCGCCTCGGAGATTCGGTGGCGATCGCACAGCTCGGAGATGAGGCTCTCCTCGGTCAGGCCCTCGAGAACCACGCGGAGCTTGCCGTCGGCGTCGAGAGGCGCATCCGTGCGGGGGAAAGCGGCCGGCGCAGCGTCGCCGCGGATCAACCGACCGCCGCGGAAGGTCCCCGCGGCCACGACCATGCCCGCTGCGACGAGGATGATGTCCTTCAGCACGTACTGGCCTTCGAGCGTCGGCGCACCGTGGGGCCCGGCGAACAGGCGGCCGGGCAGCAGCACGAGCGGCGAGAGGATCCCCACGAACTCGAGCGCCAGCAGCCAGATCGCCAGCCGCATCCAGCGACCGGCGAGAAGGCACGCTCCGATGAAGCACTCAAGCGTGGCGATGGCCACGATGCTCACCCCACCCGGGACGAGCCCGAACGTCAGCAGGTGAGTCGTGGCCTTGGTCAGGTTCTCCGCGGGGCTGACGCCCGGAAAGAACTTGAGGACGCCAAAGCCGAGAAAGACGGCGCCGATCGCCAGCCGGAGGGCCGTAAGGCTGTGGCGCACCAGCGTGTGATGAAGCACGTTCTCCGCGTGCAGGAAACGGTCGTAGACAAATCGTATGCCACTGTTTGCGGCTCCGAACGCCCACCGGTTCACCCGAGCCTCCAGAGCCCTCCTGACGCTCGGTCGGGCTACCGCGCCTCCTCGGAGGCACCCCCCCGCGGGGTGCGCGGCCCGGCGCTCGGTGTGGGCGAGCCGGGCCTCGGCCGCGTCACGGTCCGCTCGAGCTCGCGCATGGGCTTGGGGTCGGTCGCCCGCGGGCCGTACATCTCGTGCGTATCGGGCTGACTCCATCGAAGATCGCTCGGACCCTTGCAGCGCCTCGGGATGCCTCTCGGGTTGGAGCACTCCGCGACGGCGAGCAGGCCGACGCTCAGGATGCTCGTCGGGCTCGTCTTGTTCGCACTGCCTCGCGCGCTCATGGAGCTAACCCGGTACGCACTAGCGGGATAGGCGCGCTCGGTCGCGATGGCCGAGCGCGTTCCGTCACCCCGTGAACCGCGGCGCGGCGCGGCGGCGCGCGTGGTGGTGGCGCGCGCGGCGGTGATGGCTCGGGCGGCGCGACGCTGCGCATGTGCCGAAGTTCGTGTTCGCCTTGTCGGGCGACGTGTCGAGTGCGAAGTAGGAGTACTGGCCGCGGAAGCCGTCCTTCGAGCTCAGGCCGCGCACGTCGTTGCGCAACTGCTCGTTGTCGTAGCGCTTGCCGCTGGCGAGCCGGAAGTCGAGCCGGTTGCGGTAGTAGAAGCTGAACATGTTGCCGTCGTGGTGCGGGTCGATCGCGGCCTCCGCCGGGTCTCCTCGCCAGCGGGTCGTCAGCAGCCGCCGGTCGGCGGTGCAGTCTGCGGGCTTGAGGTACTTGTCGAACCATGCGGTCGTGTACCAGTCGATCATGTCCGCGCCCCGCAGCGTGGCCGGGAAGCCGGCGTTCGGGATCCAATCGAAGTCGAAGTGGGTACCGCCGCGGATGATCAGCTCGCCGGTATCGACGCCGGCCTTCGTGTAGGCGAGCGACTCCCGGCTCTTGGCGAGCGGATCGGGGTCCGAGGCGTTCGGAACCGGCGGGATGAAGTAGTCCGCCGACATGCCGAGTGCCGGCTTTCTGATCGTCGCCGGGGCGCGCGCGGCCGGGTTCGCCGGACACGGCTGCTCACCCGTGACACCGCCGCTCGTCACCGGCGCGGAGAGGTTGTCGAAGGCCACGATCGCCTTCACGCGCGGGTCCGACTGGCCGATGTAGGAGACGCCGGCCGCTCCGAACGAGTGGCCGGCGATCCCGACCCGCTTCGTGTCCAGCCGCGCCCAGAACGGGTTGTAGCCGGGTGCGTTGAACCCCTCCTTGACGCGCCGCTGCTGCTTCGGCGCGTGACTCGTGCCGCTGCTACAGCTCGGGACCGGCTCGTAAGGGTGCTGCGGGTTCGAGAGGAAGAAATTGATCGCGTCCTCGGTGCCGTCGTAGAACGGCCGCCCGTCCGACTGCGCCGGAAAGCCTTCCGACTGGTCGGGGGCCGCGCCGAAGGTGTCGGACTGTCCCTGACCCTGCGGGTCCCACGTGAGCACGACGTAGCCGTCCTTGGCGAGCGTCTGCGCGACGAACCAGTAGAGCTGCTCGTCGGCCTGCACGGAGCCGTTCGTGATGACGATTCCGGGGCGCTTCGCGGGACCCGCCCTGGTCGCCCACACGTGCCCCGAGATGGTCGCGCCGTTGCGGTCGGTCCACAGCACGTGCTGTACGGCGCCATAGCCGTTCGGGCCCCAGTTGTTGAGCCGGATGTCACCGGCGCAGCCGTTCTCCTGACGCGCGCACAGGTCGGTCATGAACTCACGCTCGGGATCGGCGGCCTGCATCGCGAGCGCCGCCTGCTCGTTCTGCTGACCGACCTGCGCCAGGAGCGCCTGATATTGCGGCGTGTCGTAGATCGTCTGGCGCTCCTGACCCTTCGAGTAGTTCTGCGCCTCGACCGTCGGGTCGAACGCGTGCGCCCACGGCACTGACACCAGGGCGGCCAAGGCGACGACCAGCAGCACGATCCACACGCGGGGACGCATGCGCCGCAATCTAGCCGGTGCGAGCGCGGGCCGACGCAGCCAGCTCAACTCGCGCTCCGCGCGGGACGCCCGGGGCGGCTCGGACCCGCTCTGCTTGGAGCGCCTCGACGCCGGAGCCGCCGCGCGGAGACCCGCTCGGGTGCGCGAGCCGGCCGAACCAGATCGGCGACTTCCTAGTCTCCCGAGCGACTTACGCCCGCAAGCATCCGTCTTGCAGGTCTTGATCGGGGAGACAGGTTCAAAGACGGCGAAACAGCAGGCAGTGCCGGGCGTTGACCCTAGCCGCGCTACCGCTTGCTACCAAAATTAGAGGGCCCTTGTCTGACGCCTCGAATTATCGGCCGTGGCGTCGGCCCTCGATGATGCATTGGCCGTCCGGGATGTGGTTACCAATCTCGGCATAGACATCTATGACTCGGTCGCACCGCATCCGCAGGCGCTTTACACCCGCGACCAGTTAGAGGCGTTGCTCAGTGCCGAGCTCGTCGGAGAGGTGTTCGCAGGACCTTTACGAACCCGCTCAAAAATCACGAAACAGGCTGTCTGCCTTGCCCTCGGCTACCCGGTCCCGGCCAGCTTCACTCGGGTGAAACCGAGGTTCCCAGGTCAAGACCTGGACGTTTATGTTCAAGAGCGCGACAACGTCCAGGTCTGGAACGAAGACCTAAGCCCAACCCGTCGCTACGCCCTCATACGCGTGGACCACGCGGGCAAGACGCTTGCCGTTCGCGTGGTCGACGGCATCCAGTTAACGGTTCTCGACAAGACGGGAAAGTTGACGCGAAAGTATCAGGCGAAAAGGCGGACGGGACGGTCCGGCAGCACGTTGGTCTCGGACGCAGACACGCCAGCACTATGCGACGTGCTCGCACCTGTGGATGCCCTCCCGAACACAGTCTTGGGGTCGCTTCTTCCCATCAACCCCCCGGAGAAGGGCAAAGTGCTCACGGTTGCTGGGCTCCACAAGCGACTCCTCGCGCTGGTCGGCCAGGAGTTTGAGTATTCGACCAGCGAGCGGGTGCGCGGCGAACGCTTACACCGCGCAGCCTGTGCAGCACTCGGGCTCGGGAGCTATGCGGACACGGGAAAATTTCCGGACATCGTTTGCCAGGCCCTCGAAGTGAAGCTTCAGACAGCCGACACCATCGATCTAGCCCGGATTGTGCATGAAGCAGTAGCGGCCCCGATGGTCGGGGCCGCTTGACTGTCCGCCCGGGCAGGGATTCTGCGTGGTGCTGAAGCCCGCAGG
>JAABUJ010000229.1_pt1 | contig 67771 bp, 66 predicted proteins | sample 5559131 | NCBI WGS metagenome assembly JAABUJ01 (sample SAMN10711875, study PRJNA513366) | rock metagenome | isolation source: Antarctica rocks | place: Antarctica: Victoria Land, Mt New Zealand nord | collected 2016-01-07 | reverse complement strand
AAGCTGTCAGCCGAAGGCGCTACGCTCGCTCCAACCATCGTCAACCCCAAGAGCAAATCCCGGCAGTGCCTATGAATCAACTGAAACGCGCTGTCACCAGGTAAAACAACTTCTCTGAATCCCCCTGACCGCCGACTGACCCGCCATCTGCAGCACGATCGCCCATTCCGCATCGGTCACGGGTTGCACGGACAGACGCGAATTCTTGACCAGCACCATCTCGGCCAACCGCGGCTCGCCCTTGATCCGGTCGAGCGTCACGGGCGACAGCGGCCGCACTGCCCGGACATCGACCATGCCGAACTTGCCCGTCGCATCCGTGTGATCCGGATAATAAGCCTTGGTCACGGCTACGATGCCCACCACGGCCCGCTCGTCGCCGGAATGGTAGAAGAAACATTGCTCGCCGACCCGCATAGCCGTGAGGCAGCGCTTGGCCGAATGATTGCGCACCCCGTTCCAGAACGTGCCGTCCGGACCGGCCTCCTGCTGATGCGCGAAGGACCATGTCTCGGGTTCGCTCTTCAAGAGCCAATGCGCCATGATCTGATGTCTCCGATTTCAACATTATAGCTTGTGTACTCAATGTCTTGGGCCGCATCGATCAGCCGTCGCCTTCGGCCCGGGACGGGCGCGACAGGAGGGCGTCGAGGGCGTCTCGCGGCGTCGTCGCACCGGCCAGAATGGCCGCGACGCTATTTGCAATCGGCATGTCGACGCCGCGCTCGCGGGCGAGCCTGCACAGGATGGGCGCGGTGGCGGCACCCTCCGCGAGCTGGCCCGCCGAGGCCTCCGGCAGGGATGCGCCGGCCCCGAGCGCTCGGCCGAGCGCGAAATTGCGCGACCGGGGCGAGGAACAGGTAAGCACGAGGTCTCCCAGGCCCGATAGGCCCATCAGCGTCTCGGGCCGCGCCCCCATGGCGCGGCCAAAGCGCGCCAGCTCGGCGAAACCGCGCGCCATCAGGGCCGCCGACGCGCTCGCGCCGAGACCGAGCCCGGCCGCGATGCCACTCGCGATCGCCAGCACGTTCTTGGACGCGCCCCCGATCTCGACGCCTCGGAGGTCGTCGGTGAAGTAGAGCCTGAACTGAGGACGGGCGAGGTCCGCGGCGATGCGCCGGGCGAGCCCGCCGTCCCGGGCCGCCACCGTGACGGCGGTCGGGCTGCCCCGCCCCACGTCGGCCGCAAAGCTCGGACCCGACAGGGCGACGGCCGGATGGCCGGGCCGGCATCGGGCCAGCACGTCGCTCATCAGCAGGCCCGATGCTGCCTCGATGCCCTTGGCGCAGAGGACGATCGGGATCCCCTCGGGCAATGGCGGAAGTGCGCCCAGGGTCGCGCGGAGGTGCTGGGCCGGTACGGCCAGTAGCACCATCTCGGCACCACCCAGCACGTCGAGCGCGGACGTCGGTTCCACGCCGTCCTCGAACCTGACACCCGGCAACGAGCGACGGTTCTCGCGATGCTCGGCCATGTCGGCCGCGTGATCGGGATGGCGCGACCAGAGATCGACGCGACGGCCGGGCGTGGCCGCAACATTGGCCAGAGCCGTGCCCCAGGCGCCGGCGCCCAGCACGGCAATCCGCGAGACCGACGGCCCCGAGGCCGGAGCCATCAGGCCCGCCCGCCGCCGGTCCGCTCGGCGTCGGGGTCGAGCGGCCAGCGCGGCCGCGGCGGCGCCGAAAGATCGTCGGCGAGGCCGAGCAGCAGCCGCTCGATCCCCACCCAGGCGATCATGGCGCCGTTGTCGGTGCACAGAATCGCAGGCGGCAGCACCAGCCTGACCCCGCTCTCGCCCGCGAAGCGCACCAAGGCGCTCCGCACCGGCAGGTTGGACGCGACGCCGCCCGCCACCACGATGGCGCTCGGCCGTCCGGCGATCTCGCGGAAGGCGCGCAGGGCCGCGCGGGTCCGGTCGACCAGCACGTCGACGACCGCGGCCTGGAACGACGCGCAGAGGTCGGCCGTGTCGGCGGGGTTCAATGGCGCTGCCTTCTCGGCTTCGAGCCGCACGGCGGTCTTGAGGCCCGACAGCGAAAAGTCGGGCTTCGGACGGCCCAGCATGGGCCGCGGCAACGCGAACCGCGCCGCATCGCCCGTCTTGGCCGCGCGCTCCACCGCCGGCCCGCCCGGATAGCCGAGACCCAGCAGCTTCGCGGTCTTGTCGAAGGCTTCGCCCACGGCATCGTCGACCGTGGTGCCGAGCCGCCTGTAGTCCCCGACCGCCAGGGCCGCGATCAATTGCGTGTGGCCCCCCGAGACGAGCAGGACGAGATAAGGGAACGGCACGTTGTCGGTCAGCCGCGCCGTGAGGACATGACCTTCGAGGTGGTTGGCGGCCACGAAGGGCTTGCGGAGCGCCAGGGCCAAGGCCTTGCCGGTCGTCAGGCCCACCATGACGCCGCCGACGAGGCCTGGGCCGGCCGCGGCCGCTATGCCGTCGAGGTCGCGCAGGTTCATACGGGCCGTATCGAGCGCGCGTTCCACGAGTCGATCGATGATCTCCACATGCGCGCGAGCCGCGATCTCGGGCACCACGCCGCCGAAGGCCGCGTGATCGGCGATCTGGCTCATGATCTCGTTCGACAGGATGTCGCCACCGCCACCCTCACGCAGCCGCACGACGCTGGCGGCCGTCTCGTCGCAGGTCGTCTCGATCCCCAGAACCCGCATGAATCCCCTTTGTCGTCCGTCCGGCCGGACGGTAGCGAAGCGGTCCGGCAGCCACAAGGCTCGCTCCAGGCCGCGCAGCCGCACGGCTTCCGCAAGACCGGCCCCATCCCTATAGTGACGATCCGAGCACGATTGAAAAGAGCGGGACGGCATGGCGGGCGACGGCATCGTGCTCAGGTTGGGCACCAGGGGCAGCCCCTTGGCCCTCGCCCAGGCCCGCGAGGCGCGGAGCCGGCTCGTGGCGGCCCACGGCTGGAGCGAGGACCGGGTCGAGATCGTGGCGATCCGCACCTCGGGCGATGCCATCCAGGACCGCGCCTTGGCGGAAGCCGGTGGGAAGGGGCTGTTCACCAAGGAGATCGACGCGGCGCTCCTCGACGGCCGCATCGATCTCGCCGTCCATTCGGCAAAGGACTTGCCCACGATCATGCCCGATGGGATCGCGCTGCCCGGATACCTGCCGCGCGAGGACGTTCGCGACGCCTTGATCTCGGGTGGCGGCGCCAAGCTCGCCGACCTGCCGCTGCACGCCGTGGTGGGCTCCGCATCGGTGCGTCGGCAGGCGCAGTTGCGCCGCCTGCGGCCGGACCTCGACGTGCGGCTGCTGCGTGGCAACGTGGAAACGCGGCTGCGCAAGGTCGACGAGGGCGAATATCACGCCACCATCCTGGCCATGGCGGGGCTGAAACGCCTCGGCCTCGGTCATCGCGCCACCCAGTGCCTCAGCATGACGGACTTCCTGCCCGCGGTCGGCCAGGGCGCCATCGCGATCGCGGCGCGGACGGAGGACCGTTCGACCGCCGACGCACTGGCCGCCATCCTGGACCGCGACACGGGCCTCGCCGTCCGATGCGAGCGCGCCTTCCTTACGGTGCTCGACGGCTCCTGCCGGACGCCGATCGCCGGCCATGCCCGCGTCGAAGGTCCTCAGATCGCGTTCCGCGGCTTGGTCCTGGCGATTGACGGCTCGGACTCGGTCGAAACCCTGGCGGCGGGTCCCCTCGAGTCGGCCGCGGCGCTGGGGCGCGACGCCGGTCTCGACCTGCTGGCCCGGGCGCCGCACCATCTCACCGTCGCGTTCCGAGCCGCGAGCTGACCCCGGCGGTGCGCGTGCTCATCACACGGAGCCTCGCCGATGCCGAGCGGACGGCCGTCGCGGTGGCGCGACTCGGCCACGAGCCGGTCCTGGCACCCGTCATCACGATCAGGCGCAAACCCCGGGCGCGGCCGTCCGGCCGGTTCGACGCCGTGGTCGCGACGAGCCATCACGCTTTCGAGGACGGCGAACCCGACCGCGAACGCAGGTTGCCGGTCTTCGCCGTCGGTGGGAGGACCGCCGAGGCGGCCCGCGCGGCCGGCTTCGAGGATGTCCGCATCGCGGCCGGCGATGCCGAGAGCCTGGCCGATCTGCTACGCCTCACCCTGCCGAGGCCCGCGCGGCTGCTCTACCTCGCGGGCCGGGACCGCAAGCCGGCACTGGAAACGGCACTCCAAGCTGCCGGCTATGACGTCGCGGTGGTCGAGGCCTATCTGGCCGAGGCGGTGGAGCGCTGGCCCGCGTCGACGCTCCACGCCCTGCGGGGCGGCACCATCGGTATTGCGTTGCACTATTCCCGCCGCAGCCTCGAGATCGCACTGCGGCTGGCCGACCAGGACGGGCTCGGCGACGCGCTGCTGCTGCTCCACCATGCCTGCCTGTCGGCCGACGTAGCGGAGCCGCTCCGCCGGCGCGACGCCGCCTCGATCGCGGTGGCGGCGCGCTCCGACGAGGACGGCCTGCTGGCCCTGCTGGACATCGATCGGGCGCCACCGCCGCGGCCGGCCGACGGGTTCCCATGACCGCAGACCCGGTGTCGCCGGCTTCGCCCGACGCCACGGTGGTGGACGTGCTGATCCCGGTCGCGGTCGACATGGCCTATTCGTACCGCGTGCCCAGAGGTCTCGCCTTGGCGCCGGGCGACTTCGTAGTGGTGCCGCTCGGCACGCGCCAGACACTCGGTGTCGTCTGGGACGCGCGCTCGGCGGGAGGCGACAATCTGAAGAGCGTCGTGTCGCGCGAGGGCTGGCCGCCCGTGCGTGCGGCGCTGCGGCGCTTCATCGACTGGCTCGCGGCCTGGACGCTGAGCCCGCGCGGCATGGTGCTGCGCATGGCGATCCGGGCCCCGGAGTTCGCCGGTGGCGAGCCCGTGCGGGTGGGCGTCCGTCGCGCCGGTCCGCAGCCGACCCGCATGACGCCGGCGCGCCTGCGCGTCCTCGCGGCACTGGAGTCGAGTACCGGCAAGGCTCTCACCAAGCGCGCCCTGGCCGAGGCGGCCCGCTGCAGCATCGGGGTGATCGACGGGCTCATCGACGAAGGCACGATCGCGACCGCAGCCCTGCCGTCGGACGCGCCGGCGACCCAGCCCGATGCCGAGGCCGCAATCGTCGCGCTCGACGCCGCTCAGGCGGCCGCCGCGAGCGCGCTTTCGGCGCGGGTCACCGAACGGCGTTTCTCGGTGAGCCTGCTCGAAGGCGTCACGGGATCGGGGAAGACCGAGACCTATTTCGAGGCCGTGGCGACCGCGCTGCGGTGCGGCCGCCAGACCCTGATCCTGCTGCCCGAGATCGCACTGACGGCGCAATTCCTCGATCGTTTCGCGGCGCGCTTCGGCACCCGCCCGGCCGAGTGGCACTCGGGCGTGTCGCCGAGGCGCCGTGCCCGCACATGGTCCGGCGTGGCGGCAGGCGAGGTGCGGGTCGTGGCGGGCGCCCGGTCGAGCCTGTTCCTGCCGTTCCGGGATCTCGGCCTCCTTGTGGTCGACGAGGAACACGAGGCCGCCTACAAGCAGGACGATGGCGTGAGCTACCATGCCCGCGACATGGCCGTGATGCGGGGCCGCTTCGAGGAGGCCGCCGTGGTGCTGGCCTCGGCGACGCCATCGCTCGAATCGCGGGTCAATGCCGAGACCGGGCGTTACGCCTACCTTCGGCTCGAGTCCCGCTACGGCGGCCGCGCCCTGCCCGCCCTCGGCGCCATCGATCTTCGCCGCGATCCGCCGCCCCGCGGCCGCTGGATCGCCCCACCTCTGGCCGAGGCCGTGCGGGCCGCGGTGGACCGCGGCGAACAGGCCCTGCTGTTCCTGAACCGCCGCGGCTACGCACCACTCACGTTGTGCCGCTCCTGCGGACATCGCTTCAACTGTCCGCAATGCTCGGCTTGGCTGGTCGACCATCGTTTCCGCGGCGCCCTCATGTGCCACCATTGCGGGCACGTCGAGCGTAAGCCGCACCATTGTCCGCGCTGCGGCCAGGCCGACGCGCTGGTGGCCTGCGGACCGGGGGTGGAGCGCATCGCCGAGGAGGCGGCAGCGCTGTTCCCGGGCGCCCGGCGCCTCGTCCTGTCGTCCGACGCGCCGGGCGGCACCGAACGGTTGCGGCAGGACCTTGCCGCCATTGCCCGGGGCGAGGTCGACATCGTGGTCGGAACGCAGCTGGTGGCCAAGGGCCACAACTTCCCCAAACTAACGCTGGCCGGCGTTATCGATGCCGACGTGGGCCTTGCCAACGGCGACCCGCGTGCCGCCGAGCGGACGTTCCAGCTGCTCCAGCAGGTGACGGGCCGGGCCGGGCGCGGCGACGTGGCCGGGCAGGCCCTCATCCAGACCTGGCAACCCGAGCACCCGGTGATCCGGGCGCTGCTGACCGGCGACGCGGAGCGGTTCTACCGGACCGAGATCGAGGCGCGGCAGCGGGCCGGCCTGCCGCCCTTCGGCCGGCTCGCGGCCCTGATCGTCAGCGGCACCGACCGCCACGCGGCCGAGCAGCAGGCCCGGGCCTTGGCGCGCGCCGCCCACGCGATGACGGGGAGCGACCCGTTGCGGAGCGAGACCGGCCACGCGCCGCGGATCGAGGTGTTCGGCCCGGCCGAGGCGCCCATCGCCATGATCCGCGGCCGCTACCGCTATCGACTCCTCGTTAAGGCGCCGCGCTCGGCCGACCTCCAGGGTTTTCTGCGCCGCATGGTCGCCGAAGGCCCGAAGCCGACCGGCAACCTTAAGACGGCGGTCGACGTCGAGCCGCAGAGCTTCCTTTAGGACGCTCCTTCTCGGCCTCCGTCACTTCGCCCCCGTGGTTCCTCGCGGCGGGAGATAGCCGTTGGTGTGAGCCAAATCGATCTCGTCTTCGAAAGTGGCAGTTCAGGACGCCCTCGCCCGATCTGCTGGCCGAGCGCTACCGGGCGCAGTCAGCATCGTCCAGGCGCCTTGTACGAGACTCATTGGACCGATGACATCTTCGGCACCGTCGTCGAGAGCCGCACGGCTTCCGTCGTTTCGTTGTCTCCGTCAGTCGCCGAAAAAGCTGTCGAACGGCGGAGGGTTCAGGCCAGCACCATCGCTGGCAGCGTCGACCTCGGCCTGTGTGAGACTTCGCGAACGGCGAACCTGCACTCTCGTCTTCCATGCCATATCACGCGGCTTCCCTGATGAGCGGGACGCCTTGGGGCAGGTCGCGATCTCGCTTTTGCAGAAGCCGGAGCACATCGAGTGCCTGTTGCTCGACGTCTGAGACCGTATCGCCCGGCGCCCCTACGACGCAAAAACCCTTGATGTCGGGCGACGTGATCGCATGCTGCCCGGACGTGAGGACCTTGTGCTCGAACGTGATCCTGTTGGGCATGGGAACGACCTTCACTAACGACCAGCCCAGTAGAGGATAGGTCGGACGCACCTTATCAAGAAGCGGCTTTCGACCTCATGAATGTCGGGCTCTGAAGACGCCTTGTCAAACAGGGCTTAATCGGCGCTTTTGGGATATTCGAGGTAAGGAGACAGAGTACCGCTGGACTGATGGTGCCCGGCCGCGATGCTGGCCAGCATCCTTCCGGGATCGGACGCGAACATTCTTCCACCGGTAAGGTCTTCAGCATCGTCGAGAGCCGCGCGGCCTTCGAGGCGCGGTGCCGGTTATCGCCGCCACGATGCCCGGAGCGCCCGCTGCCCGAGCGGCTCAGCGAGGCGCAGCAGGTAGCCGTCGGGGTCCGCCACCACGAACTGCCGTTGCCCGACCTCCCTGTCCTCCCTCCGATACCATTTGTCCTCGACCGGCATGAGCAGCGGCCAGCCGGCCTCGGCGAGCCTGTCGAGAATGGGCCCCGTCGCTGCAACCGCAATCTGCAGGTTGATGCCGTTACCGAGGGGCGGTTCGTAGGGACGGACCAGCCAGTGGCGTCCCTCGGGATGGTATTGGTCGAGCATGATCTCGGCGCCGTCGAGGTCGAGATAGGCGAAGCCCTCCTCGGGTCGATCGAAGACCACGCGGAAGCCGACGAGGTCACACCAAAAGGCGAGGCTCCGCGCGAGGTCCTGGACCGTGAGTTCGGGCACCAGCCCGTTCGAGGTGCGGTCCATGGCCATTCGTTCGTCCGACCCGGGAGGCGCGTGCCGACCCCGGCCCAAGCTGCAGGTACCGGCGCCGGAGCTTGCCCCGGTCCACGGCCCGTGCCACCTGTCGCTCATGCTCCCCTACGCCAAGATGAACGGCATCGGCAATTCCATCCTGGTGGTGGACGAGCGCGGGCACGCGCCCGTCATCACGGGCGACATGGCGCGCGACCTCGGCCACGGCGCGCTCGCCTTCGAGCAGATCATGGTGGTGTCGGATCCGGCCGCCATGGGCGCGAGCCCCAGCTTCGACGCCGCGGTCAGGATTTTCAATACCGACGGCTCGCGCGCCGGCGCCTGCGGCAACGGCACGCGCTGCGTCGCCTGGTTCATGAGCGAGACCGGCAGTGGCGACGCGCTGCGCCTCGACGTCGACGGTACCGCCGTCCTGTGCCGGCGCGACGGGCCGCTCTGCTTCACGGTCGACATGGGGGTGCCGCAGCTCGGCTGGCGTGACATTCCCCTGAGCGAGCCGGCCGACACCCTGGCGGTCGACCTCGGCGCGATCTTGGCCGAGACGGGGCTCGGGGCGCCGGTCGCAGTCGGCATGGGCAACCCGCATGCCGTGTTCGTCGTGCCGGACGCCGCTGGAATCGACCTCGCGACGCTGGGGCCGCGCTTCGAGCGGCACCCCATGTTCCCCGACCGCGCCAACATCTCCTTTGCCGAGATCCTGTCGGCCGACCGCATCCTGCTGCGGGTGTGGGAGCGCGGCGCCGGGCCGACGCTGGCCTGCGGTTCCGCCGCCTGCGCCACCTTGGTGGCGGCCGCCCGCCGCGGCGTGGCGGCACGGCAGGCCCGCATCCTCCTCCCGGGGGGCGAACTCACGGTCGCGTGGCGCCCCGACGATCACGTCCTGATGAGCGGGCCGGTGGCGCTCGAACATCGCGGCCGGCTCGATCCCGCGACTGGCGAAACCGCGCCGTGGTGACGGCGTCCGCTGCCGATGGCGTCGAGGTGCTCACCTTCGGCTGCCGCCTCAACATCGTCGAATCCGAGGCGATGCGGAAAGCGGCGCTCGCGGCCGGCCACCGTGACCTCGTGGTCGTGAATTCCTGCGGCGTCACGGCCGAGGCTGTCCGCCAGGCCCGGCAGGCGATCCGCCGCGCGGCGCGCCAGCGGCCCGGAGCCGAGATCGTGGTGACGGGATGCGGGTCCGAGGTCGACGCGCGCTTCGCCGCCATGCCGGAGGTATCGCGCGTGCTGCCCAACGCCGGGAAGACCGCGCCCCCGGCCTGGGCGCGCCCCGGCTTGCCGCGAGGCCCCGCGGCCGCGACGCCGGCCTTCGGCCCTGCTGCGGGCGGCCGACATACGCGCGGTTTCATCGAGGTCCAGAACGGCTGCGACCACCGCTGCACGTTCTGCATCATCCCGTTCGGTCGCGGCGCATCACGCTCCATCGCGCCCGAGCGGATCGTCGGCGAGATCCGCGGGCTGGTCGAGGGCGGTGCCGCGGAAGCCGTGCTGACCGGGGTCGACATCACGTCCTACGCGGGGCCCGGCGGCATCCGGGTCGGCGCCTTGATCAAGCGCATCTTGCGCGAGGTGCCGGACCTCGCCCGGCTGCGCCTGTCGTCGATCGACTGCATCGAAGCCGACCGCGACCTTCTCGACGTCATCGGCGACGAACCACGGTTCATGCCGCACCTCCACCTCTCGCTGCAGAGCGGCGACGACCTGATCCTCAAGCGCATGAAGCGGCGCCACAGCCGCGCCGACGCGATCGCGTTCTGCAGGCAGATCCGCGGCCTGCGGCCCGCCGTGGCGTTCGGCGCCGACCTGATCGCAGGCTTCCCGACCGAGACCGACCATCATGCCGCGCGGTCGCTTGACCTCGTCGAGGATTGCGGGGTCTCGCACCTCCACGTGTTCCCCTATTCGGCGCGCCCCGGCACCGCAGCGGCCCGCATGCCGGCCGTCCCGGGCGAGGTCGTCAAGGCGCGGGCGGCAGCCTTGCGGGCGGTGGGCGACGCCGTTCTGGCGCGGCACCTCGACCGGCACGTCGGGACGCGGGCCAAGGTCCTGGCCGAGCGCGGCGGGCGTGGCCGGACGGAGGATTTCTCCGCGGTGCAACTTGGCGATGGAATCGAGCCGGGGCGGATCGTCGAGGTGGCCATCGCGGGCCACGACGGGCGTGAGTTGGCGTCTGCTCTCGCCGAGCGGAAGGCTTCGCCATTCTCCCGCTCTGCGGGAGAATGCGCCTGAGCGCAGCGAGGGCGGATGAGGGCGCACTTCGACAGTGGAGCTTCCCTCATCCGGCGCTGCGCTTGACCCGCACGTTCGGCGCAGATGCTGCATGGCCATGAAACACTCGCCGCCCGAAAGGACACGCGCTTGAGCTTCCTGTTCGCCCAGTTCCTGACGGGTCTCGCCGGCGCGGCGTCGCTCTTCCTTGTGGCGTCGGGCCTTTCGATCATCTTCGGCGTGACCCGGATCGTGAACTTCGCCCATGGCGGCTTCTACATGCTGGGCGCGTACCTGGCCTACACGCTGGCCGAGCGATTCGTCGGCGGGGCGAGCCTCGCGGACGGTATCGCGTTCTGGGGCAACCTCGTGGTGGCGGCGCTCGGGGTGGCGCTGCTTGGCGTGGCACTCGAGGTTACGCTGCTGCGCCGCATCTATCGCGCGCCCGACCTGTTCCAGCTGCTCGCCACCTTCGGCGTCACGCTGGTGATCGAGGACGCGGCGCTGCTAATCTGGGGCGGTGAGGACCTCGTCGGTCCACGCGCGCCCGGCCTCAAGGGTGCGGTATCGGTCTTCGGCCAGCCGATCCCCACCTACGACCTCGTTCTGATGGCGCTGGGGCCGGCCGTGCTCGGCCTCCTCACGCTGCTCTTCCACCATACCCGGTTCGGCACGCTGGTGCGGGCCGCCACGCAGGACCGCGACATGGTGGCGGCACTCGGCGTCGACCAGCGCCGGCTCTTCACCGGCGTGTTCGCGCTCGGCACCTTCCTGGCGGCCTTCGGCGGCGCCTTGCAGATCTCGCGCGACGCGGTCAGCCACACCATGGATCTACCCGTCATCGTCGAGACCTTCGTGGTCGTGGTGATCGGCGGCCTGGGCAGCGTCGGGGGCGCCTTCGTGGCCGCCGTGCTGGTGTCGGAACTCAACGCCTTCGGCATCCTGGTGCTGCCCACGATCTCGCTGGTGCTGGTCTTTGTGGTGATGGCGGTCGTGCTGGTGGTGCGGCCCTACGGCCTGTTCGGCCGCGTGCCCGCCGTACCCCGCACCACCGGATCGGCCGCGCTCCGCCCCTGGCGGATCCTCGACCGCCGCGCGCGGGCCGCCCTGGCGGTCGCGACCGGGCTCTGCGCCGCGCTGCCGTTGGTCGGCAACGACTACCTGCTGACGGTGGCGTCCGAGATCCTGATCTTCGCGCTCTTCGCCGCCAGCCTGCAGTTCCTGATGTCGGTGGGCGGCATGGCGTCGTTCGGCCACGCGGCCTCGTTCGGGCTCGGCGCCTATGGGGCCGCGTTGGCCGTCAAGGACCTCGGGCTGCCGCTGCCGGCGGCGCTCGGCTGCGGGGTTCTGGTCGGGGTCGCGGGCGCCGTCGTGGTGGGCTGGTTCTGCGTGCGGCTGAGCGGCGTCTATTTCGCCATGCTGACGCTCGCCTTCGCGCAGATCGCCTGGTCGGTCGTCTTCCAGTGGAGCGCCGTCACGGGCGGCGACAACGGCATCCTGGGGATTTGGCCGCCCGGCTGGGCCTCGACCCCCTCGGGCTTCTACTGGCTGGCCCTCGGCACGGCGAGCGCCGGCATCGGCCTGCTGCGGATCCTGACCTTCTCGCCCTTCGGCGTCGCGTTACGGGCCTTGCGCGACTCCCCGCTGCGGGCCGAGTCGGTCGGCATCGACCGGCGGACCACGCAATGGATCGCCTTCGCGCTGGCGGGCGGCCTCGCGGCTCTGGCCGGCGCGCTCTTCGCCTATCTCAAGGGCAGCGTCTTCCCCGACGTGCTCGGCATCCCGACCTCGGTCGACGGCCTCGTCATGGTGCTGCTCGGCGGCATCGGCACGGTCTCGGGCAGCGTCGTAGGCGCGGTGGTCTACAAGGCCTTGTCGATCTGGCTCGTCAGTCAGACCGATGCGAAGCTCGTGCTGGGGCTCGTCATCGTGGTGCTGGTGGTGGCCTTCCCGCGCGGCATCGTGGGCAGCCTCGAAGGGCTTCGGTCCCGCTGGCGACCACGCGCCCCCGCGCCGCGCGCCGAGGCGAAACTCGAGGGGGCGGAATGAGCACCGCGACCGCCGCCGCGGCGCCAGCCCCGTTGCTCGCGGTCGAGGGCCTGGCCAAATCCTACGGCGGCGTGGAGGCCGTGCGGGGCGTGAGCTTCGCCCTGGTGCGCGGCGAGATCCTGGCGCTGATCGGCCCCAACGGGGCCGGCAAGAGCACGTGCTTCAACATGCTCAACGGCCAGATCGCGCCCGACGGCGGCCGCGTACGGCTCGAGGGCCGCGATATCGCAGGCTTGCCGCCCCGGGCGATCTGGCGGCGCGGCGTCGGCCGCACCTTCCAGGTCGCCGCCACCTTCGGCTCCATGACGGTGCGCGAGAACGTCCAGGCGGCGCTGCTGTCGCATGCCGGACGGCGTCTGACGCTGGCCGGCGTGGCGTTCCGGCAGGAACTCGGCGCGGCCGACGGTCTGCTCGCCATGGTGGGCTTGGCGGCGCAGGCCGACCGCCCCTGCGCGGAGCTCGCCTACGGCGACCTGAAGCGCCTCGAACTCGGCGTGGCGCTCACCAACGCGCCGTCGCTGCTGCTGATGGACGAGCCCACGGCCGGCATGGCGCCCGGCGAGCGCGTCGACCTGATGCGGCTCGTCGCCGGCATCGCGCGCCGGCGCGGCATCGGCGTGCTCTTCACCGAGCACGACATGGACGTCGTGTTCGAGCATGCCGACCGCGTCCTGGTGCTCGACAGGGGCGCGTTGATCGCCGAAGGGTCGCCCAAGGCCGTGCGGGCCGACGCCCGGGTGCGTGCCATCTACCTGGGCGAGGGATTGCTCTACCGGGCGGCCGCGGCACCGGCTTCAGCGCCGCAGGCGCCCTCGGGGGTGGCCCCGTGATGCTCGATGTGTCGGGTCTCGCGGCCTGGTACGGGCCGGCCCAGATCCTGTTCGACGTATCGCTCGGGGTCGGCCCGGGCGAGGTCGTGGCGCTGGTCGGCCGCAACGGCGCCGGCAAGTCGACGACCTTCAAGGCCATCGTGGGCCTCGTCGACCGCCGGGAAGGCAGCATCCGCGTCGACGGGCGCGACGTGTCGCGCCTCGCGACCTTCGAGACCGTGCGGCGAGGTCTCGCCTTCGTGCCCGAGGACCGGCGCATCTTCACCGATCTCACAATTGCCGAGAACCTCGAGGTCGGTCGCCGGGCGGCCCGGTCCGGGACGCCGGCCTGGACCCCCGGGCGGCTCTACGACCTGTTCCCCAATCTCGGCGCCATGCGGGACAGGCGGGGCGGGCAGATGAGCGGCGGCGAACAGCAGATGCTCACGATCGCGCGCGCGCTGATGGGCAACCCGCGCCTGATCCTGCTCGACGAGCCGTCCGAGGGGCTGGCGCCCCGCATCGTCGAGGAGATGGCCCGCGCCATCGCGGTGCTGAAGCGCCAGGGGATCGGCCTGCTCGTGTCCGAACAGAACCTCCACTTCGCGAGGCTGATCGCCAACCGGGCCGTGGTGCTGGACCGCGGCCGGGTTCGCTTCGCCGGCACGATCGCGGAGCTCGACAGTCACCCGGAGCTGCGTGAAGCCTACCTGTCGGTGTGATACAGGTTCGGCATGCACAGCCGTCTCGCCGAACCGCCCCCGGCATCCCTGACCTACGTCCTCGAGGAGCAGGTGGGCTTCATCCTGCGCCAGGTCGCGCAGCGCCACGCCGCGCTGTTCGCGAGCGGCGTCGAGGGCGACATCACGCCGACCCAATGGGCGGCGCTGGCCAAACTCCACGAGACCGGTCCCCTGTCGCAGAACCTGCTCGGCCGCCTGACCGTGATGGACGCCGCCACCATCAAGGGGGTGATCGACCGGCTGCTGCTGCGCGACCTCGTCGAGACCCGAGCCGATCCCGAGGACGGCCGTCGCCGCCTTGTCGACCTGACGGATGCCGGCCGCCATCTCGTATGCCGCCTCGTCCCCCAAGCGTTGCGGATCTCCGCCGATACCCTGGCGCCGCTAGACCGCGACGAACGCGACACACTGGTGCGGCTGCTCCTGAAGCTGCGATGACGATCGACGAGCACCATGCCACGGAGCGGCATGGCCGCTGCCCTTCACCGCATCGGAGGAAGGGCTTCCGGGCGGCCTCGGCGCGAGCCCCGGCACCCTTGCACGCCGCGATGATCTGCGCCACATAGGCGCCGGGAGGTTGGCGTGGGACGTTTCACCCGCCAACCGGGTCAGATCCGGAAGGAAGCAGCCCTAACGGGACCGAGCGGGTCTTCGTCCAGCCTCCTACCCGCGCTCGACCTCGGCAGACCTGGCCGATGTGCCGACACTTTGGATGGCTGAGCAGCACTGGTTTCGTCATCGGAAGGCGAAATCAAGCGTGGCTTGTGCACGCAGGCTGTTTCGGCCGTGCGCGCCTCCCCTCGGAACGCGCCTTCCGCCCGCGAGGCCCCTAGAGATGTCGCGTGTCGCTCGACAATAACTACCGGGTTCTAGCCCGCAAATACCGGCCGACCCGTTTCGACGACTTGATCGGGCAGGATGCGCTCGTCAGGACGCTGTCCAATGCCTTCGACCTGAGCCGCATCCATCAGGCCTATCTGCTGAGCGGCGTGCGGGGCGTGGGCAAGACCACGACGGCCCGCATAATGGCGCGAGCCCTCAACTACCATCGCCCCGCCCAAGACGGTGCCGCGCCGATCGACGCGCCGACGATCCGCATGCCGGCCTTGGGCACGCATTGCGAGGCCATCATCGAATCGCGTCACGTCGATGTGGTCGAGATGGATGCCGCATCCCACACCGGCATCGACAACGTGCGCGAGTTGATCGAGAGCGCCCGCTACCGCCCCGTGATGGCCCGCACCAAGGTCTTCATCATCGACGAGGTCCACATGCTGTCGAAGGCGGCCTTCAACGGCCTCCTGAAGACGCTCGAAGAGCCGCCGGACCACGTCAAGTTCCTGTTCGCCACCACCGAGGTCGACAAGGTGCCGGTCACGGTGCGATCGCGCTGCCAGCGCTTCGACCTGCGCCGGGTCGAGGCCGACGTCATGATGGCTCACCTCAAGGCGATCTGCGGCCGCGAGGGCGTGTCGGTCGAGGACGAGGCTCTCGTGGTGATGGCCCGCGCGGCGGAAGGCTCCGTGCGCGACGCCCTGTCCCTGCTCGACCAGGCCATCGCGCATGGTGCCACGCACGGGACCGAGGGCGGCCGCCCGCGCGTCGACGGCGACAGCGTGAGGGCCATGCTGGGCTTGGCCGATCGGGCCAGGATCATCGACCTCTTCGAGCACGTCATGCGGGGCCGCCTGGCCGACGCCATGACGGGGTTGAAACTGCTGCACGACAGCGGCGCCGATCCCGGGCACGTCATGTCGGACCTGGCGGATTTCGTGCACCTCGTCACGCGGCTGAAGCTCGTGCCGGATGCCGCCAAGGATCCGGTCCTGACCGAGGAAGAGCGCCGCCGCGGCTCCAGCTTCGCGGCAGCGCTGTCGCTCCCGATCCTGACCCGGACCTGGCAATTGCTGGTCAAGGGCCTCGCCGACGTCAAGGACGCGCCGCGCCCGCTGCAGGCGGCCGACATGGTCCTGGTACGGCTCGCCTGCGCGGCCGACCTGCCGACGCCCGACGAAGCCTTGAAGCGCCTGGCCTCCGCCCCAGCAAGGGGTGGCGTGGAGGCCGACCGCGGCTCGCCGGGCGGACGGCTCGGAGCGTCGATCGGTGGCGGAGCCGCTCTGGCAGGCGGCACGGCAGCCGTGCCACCGTCCCCAGCGCCCGATTCCTTGCCGGTCCCGGTCCGCCCTGCGTCGTCGGCGCAGGCAGCGGCGCAGACGCGGCCAGTGCCGGCACTGCCGAGTGCGGCAGCGCAGCCGACGCCGCGACTCGAAACCTTCGCCGACGTCGTGACGCTGGCCCAGGCCCGGCGCGACATTCAGTTGAAGCTGGCGCTGGAACGCGACGTGCGGCTGGTGCGCTTCGAGGATGGGCGGATCGAGTTCGAACTCGCCCCCAACGGTTCGCCTCGGATCGCCGCCGACCTGATGCGTCGCCTGGCCGAATGGACCGGGGCGCGGTGGATGGTGTCGGTCGTGTCGGGCGGCGGCACCCCCACGATCCGCGAGGTCGCCGATGCGAAAGCGCGCGAGGAGAAGGACGGTGTCGCCTCCGACCCGATCGTCCGCGAGCTGCTCGACACCTTCCCGGGGGCCGAGATCGTGGCCGTGCGATTGCTGGTCGATGCCCCGGCAGCGCCGACCGCCGCGACCGCGGTGACGGCCGGCGATGCCGACGTGGGCTACGGCGACGACGGCTTCGACGACGACGATCTGTGATCGAAAGGGAACCGATATGGCCGACATCATGGGCTTGATGAAGCAGGCGCAGGCCCTGCAGGAGCGAATGGCGGAGGTCCAGAAGAACCTCGAAGCACTCGAGGTCGAGGGTGCGGCCGGCGGCGGGCTCGTGCGCGTGACGCTGACTGCCAAGGGCGCCATGAAGGGCGTCACGATCGACCCATCGCTGCTGACCCTGGACGAGAAGGAGGTTCTCGAGGATCTCATCGTGGCGGCCCATGCCGACGCACGCGCCAAGGCGGAGCGCCTCGCGGACGAGAAGATGAAGACCGTGACGGCCGGCCTGTCGCTGCCGCCCGGCATGAAGCTGCCGTTCTGAGCCTGCCATCCGACTACCATGGCTGAGCGCGTCGCCGGCCCCGAGATCGAGCGGCTGATCCAGCTCCTGGCGCGGTTGCCGGGCCTCGGACCCCGCTCGGCGCGCCGCGCCGCGCTGCACCTGATGCGCAAGCGCGAGGAATTGCTGACGCCCCTGGCCGAGGCCATGCGGGTCGCGCGCGAGCGCATCGTCACCTGCGAGGCCTGCGGCTCGGTCGACACCCTGTCGCCCTGCTCGATCTGCCGGGACGAGCGGCGCGACGGGTCAGAGCTCGTGGTGGTCGAGACGGTGGGCGACCTCTGGGCTTTGGAGCGGGCCGGCGTGGTCAAGGGCCGATACCACGTGCTCGGCGGCGTGCTGTCGCCGCTCGATGGCATCGGACCGGGCGACCTCAACCTCCAGGGGCTGGTCGAGCGCGTCGCGGCCGGCGGGGTGCGCGAGGTGATCCTCGCCGTCAATGCCACGGTCGACGGCCAGACGACGGCCCATTACGTGACCGATCTGCTGGCCCATCTGGGGATCGCGGTGACGAAGCTCGCGCATGGCGTGCCGGTCGGCGGCGAACTCGACTACCTCGACGAAGGGACCCTCGCGGCCGCGATCCGGTCCCGCACGGCGTTTTGACCCGTGCAGGAGCGGCCCCGTGCAGTCTCGGGTACCCGATCCGTCTGGTCGAGGTCGGATGCGCGGCGCGCGACCTTTGCGAACGCGACGAGCAGCGGGCGACACGAACAACGGCTGATCAGCGGCCGATCTCCCGCCACCTCCGACCTTTGGGTGTCCCGAGCGCCTGCCTCACGTCTGCGGCGTGCACAACCCATCGCCGATCATACAGGGCAGCAGCTTCGGCTGCGTGTTCGGGCGGATCGAGGACGCCGGTGGATAGGCGAGGACCGGACCGGTCGGCCCTGAGGCGCATCCGGAGAGAAAGAGCAGAGACGCTGCCATCAGGGCGATGCGGAGGTGAGCCATGGCTTCCAGTGTGCGCGAACGAGGAGCAACCGTCCAGGGCGACCCCGCCCCCGTCCAGGAAGCATGAGGCACGCTGCGGTCGATTCTTAAGGGTGGAGAGCCGTCTTTGCGAGCGGAGCGAAGCAACCCAGCCTTCGTGACGGTCGATCTGGTCGCTTCGGCTCGCGCCCGCGATCCTTGGTGATCCCGAGGCCTTTGGCTGCGCGGCTGTCTTTGTCGAGGAGGATGGTGACCGCGTGGTCGGCTTTGTTTCCTGCGCCGTTGGTCGGTGCAGATCCACTTTGTTCGATGCAGGAGGAGGACTCAAGCATGACGAGATTGCTGATCGCTGGCGCAACCGGGCTCGTCGGAAAGCTTGTCTTGAAGCAGGCGCTTGCTGACAAGCGGGTAAGTCGGGTGATCGCCTTGACCCGCCGCCCTATCGCATCGAGCGACAAGCTGGAGAACGTCGTAATCGACTTCTCCGACATGCCCGACCAAGCCGCTTGGTGGTCCGTTGATGGCGTTGTCAGTGCGCTCGGCACGACGCGCGCCGCGGCCAACTCGCGTTCCGCCTACCGGGTGGTCGATTACGACTACCCCCTTGCTGTCGCACGTCATGCACGTGACCATGGCGCGACACACTTTGCGCTAACCTCGTCGCTCGGAGCAGATCCTCGCTCGCCCTTCCTCTACACACGTACGAAGGGTGAATTGGAGCGCGAATTGAAGAAGCTCGGCTTCCCGTCCCTGACGATCGTTCGCCCAAGCGTGCTCGACGGACATCGAGAGCAACACCGCCCCGATGAACGCATGGCAAAGATCATCTTCAGAATGATCGCTCCCGTACTCCCGCGGCGGCTGCGCATCAGTCCTGCAAGCGCCGTCGCAGCCTCTCTCATCGACGGAGCTGTCGAAGCCCCGCCGGGCATTCATCTCAAGACCAACGAAGACATGAACTAAGCGGCCGAGATCGCCGAGCGCCGCGAGGCCTTCCTGCCCAAGTGGGGCCGCGGCACCGGCCCGTCGCCGACAGCCCGGAGGAGGCCGGCTCGATAGCCGACATGGATCGTCGTGATTCTCGCTCCCGCGCGACCCTACACCCATGGCATCGGTGATCCATGGCGGGGCACCCGACAATCGGCTCAGAAATTCCAACGGACCCACTACGGCGTTCCGCCAGCCTTGCCTTTACGGTTCGAGTCGTGGCACTGGTCCCGCGGAATGCGGGTCGATGGCCCGCGTTTCGCGTTGCGGGTCGACGCCTTGAAACGGCCCGGTGGCTCGCTTAGCGCCATGCTGCCGGCGCCGCCGCGAGACACTGAGGATACAAGCCACCGCATGTTGACCACGATCGTAGCGCGGATCGTTGCCGCCTGTAGCCGTCACGCCAAGCTCGTCGTGCTGCTGGCCGCCATCCTTACCGTCGCCGCCGGTTACCATGCGGTAGCGCATTTCGCGATCAACACGGATTCGAGCACCCTCATCGCCAAGGACCTGCCGTGGCGGCAGCGTCAGGACGCCCTCAACAAGGCCTTCCCGCAGAATGACGGCCTGATCCTGATGGTGATCGACGGTGCGACGCCCGAGGCCGCCCAGGATGCGGCCGACCGCCTCGTCGCCAAGCTGAAGGACCGGACCGACCATTTCGACTTCGTGCGCCTGCCGCCCGAACAGAGCTTTTTCGGTAAGAACGGGCTGCTATTCGAACCGGTGGCCAAGGTGCAACAGGCCGCCGACCAGTTGAGCAAGGCCGAGCCGCTCATCGGCACGCTGGCGGCGGATCCGAGCCTGCACGGCCTCATGCAGATGGTCGGCATGATCGGCATCGGCATCGAGCAGGGCAAGACCCCGCTCGACCAGGTGGCGCCCTTCTACGGCCATATCGCCGATTCGATCGAAGGCGCACTCGCGGGCAAGCTCGTGCCTTTCTCGTTCCAGGATCTCGTCGGCGGCTCGGGCGGGCAGGCGAACCCGAACCGCCGCTTCGTCCAGATCAAGCCCAAACTCGATTACGGCGCTCTCGAGCCCGGCCGAGGCGCCACCGACGTCGTGAACCAGGCGGTCACCGACCTCAATCTCACGCCCGCCAACGGCGTCACGGTACGGTTGACGGGCCAGATCCCTCTCGACGACCAGGAGTTCGGCACCATTAAGGACGGCTTCGCCCTGAACTCAATTCTGACGGTGGCGGCCGTGGTGTTCCTGCTGTGGCTGGCGCTGAAATCGGGCCGGCTGATCGTGGCGGTGTTCCTGTCAACCGCGGTGGGTTTGGTGCTGACCGCATCCCTCGGCCTCGCTCTCGTGGGCGCGCTGAACCTGATCTCCATCGCCTTCGCGGTGCTGTTCATCGGCATTGGGGTCGACTTCGGCATCCAGTTCTCGGTGCGCTATCGCGACGAGCGCTATATCGAGCCCCGGCTGCTCCCCGCCATCGCGGGAGCCGGCGCCAAGGTGGGCCGCCCGCTGCTGCTGGCGGCGGCCGCCACCACGGCAGGCTTCTTTTCTTTCCTGCCGACCGACTACCGCGGCGTGTCCGAACTGGGTCTCATCGCCGGCAACGGCATGATCATCGCGTTTCTGGTCAGCATCACTCTGCTGCCCGCCATGCTGGCGATCTTCAATCCGCCGTCCGAAGGGCGCGAGGTCGGCTATCGGTTCTTGGCGCCGGTCGACCGGTTCCTGGAGACGCATCGCGTGTGGGTCATCATCGCGACGCTCGGCCCGGTGGCCCTGATGTCGCCGCTGCTCTTCCACGTGCGTTTCGACTTCAATCCGCTCAACCTGAACAGCACCAAAGTCGAGTCGGTCGCCACCGTCCTCGATCTCGCCCGCGACGCCAATACCACCCCCTACAAGATCGACGTGCTCGAACCCTCGCTGGCCCGGGCCAACGTGGTGGCGGCCGAGATCGCCAAACTCCCGGAGGTGGCGAGCGCCAAGACGCTCGAGGCCTTCGTGCCGGCGGAACAGGAGCCGAAGCTCCTCATCGTTTCCAACCTCAAGGACCTGATCGGCCCGTCGCTCGATCCGGCCGACGCCAAGCCGGCCTCGACCGACGCCGAGGACGTGGCGGCACTGAAAGGCGCCGTGGTGCGCCTCGATCGCGCCGCGGCCAAAGGCACCGGCCAGGCTGCCGCTACCACGAAGCGGCTGTCGGCAGATGCCGGCCAGCTCGCCAACGCGCCGCCCGAAGCGCGTGCCCTGGCCCGGCAGGCCTTCGTGCCGCCCATGCACCTCCTGATCGATCAGCTCCGCGGGATGGTGTCGGCCGAACCTGTGACGCTCGACACCCTGCCGAACAATATCCGGGGCGACTGGATGACCGCCGAGGGACAGGCTCGTGTCGAGGTGACGCCCAAGGACCTGTCGGACAGCAACGCCAACCTGCAGGCGTTCGGCGATGCCGTGCTGAAGGTGGCGCCCGATGCCACCGGCGAGCCGATCGTCATCAAGGACTCGGGCGATTCCGTGATCCACGCCTTCATCGAGGCCGGCCTGTGGGCGTTGGGATCGATCGCAGTGCTGCTCTACATCGTGCTGCGCCGCGTGACCGATGTCCTGCTAACTCTGGTACCGCTGCTGATCGCCGGCATGCTGACCCTGGAGGTCACCGTGCTGCTCGGCATGCCGTTGAACTTCGCCAACATCATCGCGGTGCCGCTTCTGCTGGGGCTCGGCGTGGCGTTCAAGATCTACTTCGTCATGGCATGGCGTGACGGGCAGCGGCACGTGCTGCAGTCGAGCCTCACCCGCGCGGTGTTCTTCTCGGCGTCCTGCACGGCCGTGGCGTTCGGCTCGCTTTGGGCGTCGAGCCATCCCGGCACGTCGAGCATGGGCAAGCTCCTGGCCCTGTCGCTCGTCTGCACGCTGGTCTCGGCCGTGTTCTTCCAGCCAGCCCTGATGGGCCCGCCCCGTACCAAGGAGGAGCATCCCGACGAGGTGGCGCGCCGTATCGGCCGCGAGGTCGCCAACGCGGCCGAGTAAGTGAGGTGCGCTAGACGGCATCCCCGTAGCCGCCGAGCCTGGCCCCGCTTCGCTCGGCGGCCCGCCTGACGTTGGGCGCCAGTAGCGCGTCCAGCTCCTCCCGATAGCGGTAGGCCGGGGCGGCACCCTTATAGTCGCCGTCGAGCGCCGGGTGCGTATAGATCTCGGTCGTGCCTTCGGGCAGCCGGTCGAGGAGCGCTTCGAGCCGGTCGGCCGTCATGGCGCCGGTCCAGGCGAGGCCGAAGACCTGGTCCGGTACGACGTAACCGGCGCCGCGGAGGCGCCGTCCGAGCAGCGCCGTCCAGGGGGCCACCAGGGCCGGCATGGCGCGGGGTGAGCCGGGCTCGATGGCGCGGATGACGCGCGCCGGCTCGGCCGGGATCCGGACCGAGCGCATCCCGTAGGCGCGGCCGATGCGGATCAGCTCACCCGCCACGGTCGGGTGCAGGTGGAAGTGCTGGTGGGCGTCGACGTGGTCGAGCCGCAGGCCGGTGCTCCGGTAAAGGTCGAACTGCGCTTCGATCTCGCGGCCGAGCTGCCGCCTCATTCGGCGGGAGAAGAAAATATCGGCACCGAAGCGCGCCGTGTCGCGCCGGAACCAGCCGTCCGGCCCGACGAGGTCGGGGATCTCCTCGGGAGGAAGCACGGGCACGGCCTCGACCAAGGCCAGATGCAGGCCGACGCGCAGCTCCGGCAGCGTTCGGGCGAGCGCGACGGCCTCGGCCGCGGCAGGACCCCCGACCATCAGGCTTGCCGACGTGAGAATGCCGTTGCGGTGCGCCTCCTCGACGGCCGCGTTGACCTGGGGCGAGAGGCCGAAGTCGTCGGCCGTGACGATGAGGTGCTTGGGCAGTGGGACACGCCTGCCCTTCTCCCGCTCGCGGGAGAAGGGCTTCCCTCAAGCGGCTTCCTTGCGGTCGCGCAGGAAGCGGAAGAACTCGACGCCCTCGCGCAGGCGGCGCTTCATCATCTCGGGGCTCCGCACCATCTCGCCGACGATCGAGGCGATCTTCGGGGCGCGGAAGTAGAAGCGCCGGTAGAAGTCCTCGACCGAGGTGAAGATCTCGGTGTGGCTGAGATGCGGGTAGTTCAAGGGCGCGATCTGGGTGCCGCCCTCGGTCAGGAGGTCCTGGTTCTCGTCGTAGAGCCAGCCGTTCTCCTTGGCCTGCTTGTAGAGGAAGGTGCCCGGATAAGGGGCGGCCAGCGAGATCTGGATCGTGTGCGGGTTGATGTCCTTGGCGAAGTTGATCGTCTCCTCGATGGTTTCCTTCGTCTCGCCCGGGAGGCCGAGGATGAAGGTGCCGTGGATCACGATGCCGAGCTCGTGGCAGTCCTTGGTGAAGCGGCGCGCCACCTCGGTGCGCATGCCCTTCTTGATGTTGTGGAGGATTTGCTGGTTGCCCGACTCGTAGCCGACGAGCAGCAGGCGCAACCCGTTGTCCTTCAAGACCTTCAAGGTGTCGCGCGGCACGTTGGCCTTGGCGTTGCACGACCACGTCATGCCGAGCTTGCCGATCTCGCGGGCGAGGGCTTCCACGCGCGGCAGGTTGTCGGTCAGCGTGTCGTCGTCGAAGAAGAATTCCTTGACCTGCGGGAAGGCGGCGCGAGCATAGCGCAGCTCGTCCATCACATGGCCGATCGAACGCGTGCGGTAATTATGCCCGCCGACCGTCTGTGGCCACAGGCAGAAGGTGCAACGCGATTTGCAGCCGCGGCCCGTGTAGAACGACATATAGGGGTGCTTGAGGTAGCCCCCGAAATAGTTCTCGATGTCGAGGTCGCGCTTGTAGACCGGCGTGACGAAGGGCAGTTCGTCCATGTTCTCGAGGATGCGCCGGTCGGCGTTGCCGACGATCACGCCTTCGGGGTTGCGGTAGGTGATCCCGTCGATCTTCGACCAGTCGCGGCCGTCCGCCACCTCCTTGATGGTGAAGTCGAACTCCTCGCGGGCCACGAAGTCGAGCGCCGTGCAGGCCTCCAGACTCTCGACGGGCTCGACCGCCACCTTGGCGCCGACGAGGCCGATCTTCAGGTCGGGCTTCAACTCGCGCAGCATGCGAACTGTGCGGACATCGGAATCGAAGGACGGGGTCGACGTGTGCATCACGACGAGGTCGTAGTCCTTCACCTGGGGCGCGATGTCGTCCCACTTCAACCGGTGAGGCGGCGCGTCGATGAGCTTCGAGTTCTCGACCAGCGCGGCCGGCTGGGCCAGCCAGGTCGGATACCAGAAGGATTTCACCTCGCGCTTCATCTGATAGCGCGCCCCGGCGCCACCGTCATAACCGTCGAAGGAGGGAGCCTGGAGGAACAGAGTGCGCATCAAGAACCTGCGGTGTCGGGCGGAGCAGGCTTGGAAGCCGACCCTGCGAAGCCGGGCCGGGAAGCCTGCGGAGGGGAAGAGATCGATCCGTCGGTGTGAAGCGCGAAGCGGTGGCCGCGCCAATCGATCGAACCGGGCCAGAAGCTGAGGACGAAGACCAGGAACGCCGCGTAATCGCGGAGCGGGCCTAGAATAAGGCCTTTCGTTCCCGTGCCGAGCCGGCCGGCAACGAAAAGCTGGAGCAGTAGCCGGGATGCAACAGCCACGCCGAGCATTCCCATGGCGGGGGTCCCGAAGCCCGACGTGAAAGTCGCGAGAGTCGCCCACGGGATCGGATGGGTCACGGCCGAGCCCAGGAAGCCCACGGGGTCGAGCGCCCGGATGGTGCGGCACCAGCGCAGTTCCTGGCGTATCAGCGCGCCGAAGCTCGCGGCCGTGCAGGTATGGGCCAGCACGAGGTCGCGGGGCACCGCGACCGTGAGCCCGAGCGCCCGCACGGCCTCGCCGACCGCGTAGTCGTCGGCGAGCCGGTCCTTGAACGCCAGGAAGCCGCCGAAGCGCTCCAGCGTGTCGCGGCGTAACGCGATGGTGGAACCGAAACAGGGCTTGGCGAGACCCAACGCCAGACCTACCGCCACACTCGGCAGGAAGTGGAAGTCGATCCACTGCACGGCGAGGCGCGACCACACGCCGTGGATCGCGACACCACGGTAGAGGCAGGTGACAGCACCGACGTTCGGCCCGTCGAGCGCCCTGACCACGCGGTCGAGATAGTCGGATCCGACCAGCATGTCGCTGTCGGCCAGCACCACCACCGGATGCCGTGCCCGCTCGGCCATGTTGACGAGGTTCGACACCTTGCCGTTGGAACCCCAGCGGCGGTCGTCGACGACGAGCCTGAGATCGCGGTCGGGGTGCGCGGCACGCAGCCGCTCGACGATCGCAGCAGCCGGATCGTCCCGATCCGCGACCCCGAACAGCACCTCGATCGGCCCCGCATAGTCCTGAGCGCAGAAGGACGCGAGGTTGCGTTCGAGGAAAGGCTCCTCGCCATGGAGCGGCTTCAGCAGGCTCACGCCCGGTCGCGGCGTGTCCGGCCCGGCCCGGGCCGGCGCGGGACGGTCGTCGGTCGAGCCCATCCGGCCCACGAGCCATCCGGCCAGCAGCGCGTAGGCGCAGCCGACCGCCGCCAGGACGAGGAGCGCGGAGGTGACGATCAGAAGGCCCTCATGTCCTTGTCGGTCTGCGCCTGCTTGGCCGCGGGTTCAGAGTGCCCAGGGACCAACGGCTTCGAAACCCGGGACGGACGCCGGCAATGGGGTCATGGACCGTAGCGGTTCCGTGCGGACGCTCCGTAATGCCTATTTGCCGGTCGCCTGCGGCGTCCGCGCCATATCGCGTCGCACCAGAATGCGGCGACTTTCCAGCGCTTGCCAGACCAGGAGCCCGGGCAGGCCCAGCACCACCTCGGGGAAGCGCTTGGCGAGCGACAGCGCGATGGCGGCGGGCGCCGGGATGCCGAACACGGCGCAGAGCGCCACGAAGCCGCCCTCCTGCACGCCGATGCCGCCCGGCACCACGAAGGCGGCGCCCCGCACGGCCTGGCCGAGGCTCTCGATGACCAGCGCGGTGCCGTAATCCACGGGTTGGCCCATGCAGCGCAGCGCGATCCAAACCTCGAATACGCCGAGGAACCAGATCGCGAAATGCGTCAAGAAAACCGCGGCCAGGCGCCACCGCCGTCGGTAGATGTCGACTAGGCGGTCGTTCATGGCGGCGAGGCCACCGCCGAGCGCCGCCCATTGCGGATTGGCGGTGAAGCGGCGCAGCACCCGGTCGAGCAGGCGCATGCCGCCGTAACGCTGCACGACGAAGAAGCCCACGATAGCCGGCCCCATCAGGGCGAGGCCCAGGGCGACCCACAGCACCAGCGTGTCGGCGCCGCCGACCGTCGCCAGGAGCACCACACCGAGCAGGGTGAAGAGGAACTGGGTGGCGGTCTGGGCCAGGAGGTCGACCAGTACGCTGGCGGCCGCCAGAGAACCCGGCACCCCCCAGAAGGTGAGGAGCCGCGCGCCCACGACCTCGCCCCCGACCTGGGCGACCGGCAACAGCACGTTGACCGATTCACGAACCCAGCGCAGCAGCACGCAGGCACCGAGCAGCCCCGGCCTCTGCCGGTCAAGCAGCAGCCACCAGCACAGTCCCGCGCCTGCGGCCTCCCCGACCCGCACCAAAGACACCGGCAGCACGCCCCAGCCCACCGCCTCGACGGCCTGGAGGATCGGGTCCCAGCCATAGGCCGCCACGAGGCCCATTGCCAGGAGCAACCCGGCCGCGCTGGCCAACACGAGCGTCAGGCGCATGACGGCACATCGATCCTGTTTCGAGGGCGCCGGCGCCCTGCGGCCGCCGACATGCGGGGCGGGTGGCACCGGCGGAAGCGGGACCCCACGAAGCATGTCAACATGCCGGTTTTCAGGCAGCGGTTATTACGGCACCAAGGGATCGCCCTGCCACGATGTGCCCGGCGTCGAGGCGTGGTCCGGGACATCGACGAAGGCCCTGACGGCCAGCGAGATTTGGCGGTGCTCGGAAACACCACATTGACGTCTATGGAGTCCATCGTCCAGTCCTGGGCAACCGAATGAGCCGACGCCGTCGAAGTCGGCTGCACAGAGCTCGGCGGACAGACAGCCGAGCCCCGCGCCGTCGACGACGAGCCTATGGATGGCCAGGGCGTCTTCGATGCTCGGGCGCATGCCGGCAACAGCGTGACATGCGCTGGCCCGACACAGCGTCGCTGTTGCATATGCGGCCTCAAGATGCCCGTCCGAACCAGGAGCACGCCGATGATCAGGACCGCCCGTTTCGCCGCCCCGGCACTCGGCGCCGCGCTGCTCGGCGTCGCGGCTTGTGCCGTCGTCGAACCCACCGTGGTGGAGACGCCCAAAGGCTTGATCCAGCGCGCTCTCGCGCTCTGCGACGAGAAGACCGAGGCGGCAGAGACACGATGTGTCCGCACCGCGCTGGTCGACCAGCACGTGACGGTCCAGGCGCTCGCCGCCATGATTCCCGGCTGCAAGCTCGGGACCGCTTGCATCCTGCACTACACGACGCGGGACCGGGCCGGACTGCTCAGCGCAACCGCGACCCAGTACGTCTTCGATTGGCAAGTCACGTTCGACCTGAAGAGCACGCGCGTCACAGGGGCCGAAATCCCGTTCAAGGTGCTTCAGGTCTGACGTTCCCGCCTTTAGCGACGGTTCGGGCCGCGCCGGTCACACGTTCGATCCCGTCACACTCGCACAAGGGGAGCAGCAGTGCGCGCCGACACAGCGCTTGCATGATCGTGCACATTTGTGCATGTTTATAGCGATTTCGAGGAACCCTCCGCTTGTCAGCTCTGCCGGACGAACGCCAGTCCTGTATCCTCGACCGCCTGACACGCGACGGTCGCGTGCTGGCGGTGGATCTCGCCCGTGAGTTCCGCACCTCCGAGGACACGATCCGCCGCGATCTCCGTGATCTCGCGGCGGCAGGGCACTGCCGCCGCGTCTATGGCGGCGCCCTGCCGGTCTCGCCGGCCTCCGGCACCCTGGCCCAGCGCTCCGCTACTGCGCCGGACGCCAAGCACGCGCTGGCGCGCGCCGCGGCGGCGCTGGTGAGGACCGGCCAGGTCGTGCTGATCGACTCTGGGTCGACCAATCTCAGGATCGCCGAAGCCCTGCCGCGCGACCTCGGCCTCACGGTTGTGACCAACGCGCCCGCCGTGGCGACGGCGCTCTGCGGCCACCCGCGGTGCACCGTGATCCTGCTGGGCGGGCGCGTGCACCCGATGATCGGCGCGGCCTTCGGACCGAGCGCGCTGCGCCACCTCGACGGTATCCGGGCCGACATCGCTTTCCTTGGGGCCTGCGGGCTCGCGCCCGACGCCGGCCTGACGGTGTTCGATGCAGAAGAGGCATCGTTCAAGCGACGGCTGACCGAAACCAGCGTGCGCGTCGTCGCGGCCCTCACGACCGACAAGCTCGGCACCGCCGCCCCTTTCGGCTTTGCGTCGGCGGCTCGCCTCGACGACCTCGTGATCGAGGCCTCCACGCCCCAAAGCCGGCTCCACGGCCTGGACCTGGCGGGGCTGCGGCTCCACCGCGCCGCCCCCTGAGGACGCTCCCGATGACCACGACGCTGTCCCGACCCGTCCGCGATGCCAGTTGGAGCGAGCGCGGCGCGACCTTCGCGATCTTCCTGACGCTGGGCCTCTGCACGGGTGCCTGGGCGGCCGCCCTGCCGGCCTTGAAGGCCGGTCTCGCCCTGTCGGACCGCGACCTGGGGCTGGCGCTCTTCGCGCTTGCGGCTGGCTCGATCGGGGCCACCCTGATGACGGGCGCCGCCGCGGCCCGGCTCGGCACGCGGCGCACCACGGGGATCGGCGCGGTCGCGGTGGTTGGAGCCCTGGTGCTGCCGCCGCTCGCGGGATCGCTCGCGGCCTTCGCCGCCGCGGCGCTCGCCTTCGGGCTCGCGGCAGGGTTGCTCGACGTCTCGATGAACGGGCACGCGGGTGCGCTCGAAGAGCGCTGGGGCTCGCCCGTCATGTCGTCGTTCCACGGAGCCTTCAGCCTCGGCGGCCTCGGTGGCGCGGCGTTCGGCGGCGCGCTGGCGGCGGCCGGCTGGGGCTCGGCCGGGCAATTGTGGAAGCCCGTGGCGCTCGCCGGCATCTGCAACCTGCTCGCCCTGCCGTTCCTCGGGCAAGGCGCCGAAGCGCGGCCGGGCGGCACCGGCCCCGCCGTTCACCTGGCGCTGCCCTCCCGTGCCCTGCTCGGGCTCGCTGCGGTCGTGGCCTTCTGCTTCGCCATCGAGGGCGCCATGGGCGATTGGAGCGCCGTGTTCCTGACGACCGTCGCGGGCAGCAGCGTGGCGGTGGCTGCCACCGGCTACGCCGCTTTCTCCATCGCCATGGCGGCCGTGCGCTTCGCAGGTGACCGGGCCGTGGCAATGTTCGGGGCGCGGCGCATCCTGCTCGGCGGCGGCAGCCTCGCCGGAGCCGGCCTGGCCGTGGCGGTGCTGGTGCCCGAACCGGCCGTGGCGGCCATCGGCTTCGCGCTGGTCGGGCTCGGGCTCGGCAACGTGGCGCCCGTCGCATTCAGCGCCGCCGCGCGTTCGGGATCGTCGCCCGCGGCCGGCATCGCACCGGTCGCCACGGTCGGTTATGCGGGGTTCATGCTGGGGCCGCCCGTGATCGGCTTTCTCGCGACCCTGGCGGGCTTGCGTCTCGCGCTGGGTTGCCTGGTCCTGGTGGCGGGTGGCGTGGCGCTGGTTGGCGCCGGAGTCGGGGAGAATCAGCCGACGCCGGGCGGACGCCGCAGCCTGACATAGAGGGCGCCGGTTCCGCCATGGCCATGCGCCGCCTCCTCGAACCCGATCACGATGGCGCGCATCGTGCCGTCGCGCAGCCAGAACGGAACGGCACGCCGCAGCACGCCGGGTTCGGCCGCGTCGACACGCCGGCCCCGCTCGCGAGCGCCTTTGCCTGTCACCACCATGACGAGCCGCGAACCTTGCCGCTGCGCCCCGACGAGGAAACGATGCAGCGCCACATGGGCCTGGGCCTGGGTCATGCCATGCAGGTCGAGCACGGCCTCCACTGGGACACGGCCGTCGGCGACCCGCCGCTTGTAGCGTCGCTCAAGCCCGACCGGGGGTGGTTTCGGCGCCGAGACGGGCGGCGTGTAGCTCGCGGCATGATAGCTCCGGGGCGCCGGACGCTCGGTCACCGGGCGGGGAACCGGGACGGGCTCGGGGAGAACCGGAGACGGAACGTCGGGCACGACGCTGCCCGGCCGCGCCTTCACGGTTCTGGCGACCTTGCGCCAGATCTCGACCTCGGCCTCGGTCAGGCGGCGGAACGCCATGGCGGGTGCGTCACGCGACGGTCAGGCGCCGGCTTCGGTGGCCACGAGCTTCCAGTTCGGATCACGCGAACCGACCTCGCGGGCGAATGTCCAGAGATCGGAGACGTCGCCGACCTGGTCGGGGGCGCCATCCACCACAGCGCCATCCCGGTCGCGCGTCACCGCGATCATCTTCGAGTGGAACAGGATCGCCACCTGGGCGGTGCGCCCCTTGAGCTGCGCGTCGCGGACCAGCGACTTCTCGGTCGACACGAAGGTGGTCTCGTTCTTGTGGCCGCGCTCCTCGCGGCTCGAGATGGCGGCATTGAAGCCGTCGTAGACGTCCTTGGCGAGCAGCGGCTTCAAGGCATCGCGATCGCCCGCCGCGAACCCCATGACGATCATCTCGTAGGCCGCACGGGCCCCCGACATGAAACTCTCGGCCGTGAAAGTCGGCTCGGCGGCCGCGATCTTGACGAGGCCGTCGAGGGCTCGCGAGCCCGGTTCCACCACCTCGGTCCAGGACGCGGCCGGATCGACCGAGACCATCGCAGGGTCGGCAACCTTGTCGTCGGCACCCGGCAGCCGGATCACCGTCCCGGGGCCACGCGGCGCTTCCGCGCCGTTGCTCCGGTCCGCCGATGCCGCATCGCGAGCCGTCTTGCCTTCCCGCAGCTTGCGGCGCGCCTCGAAAGGATCGAAGGGCGGCCGCTCGGTTCCGGTGCGCGTGCCCAGCACGGACCGCAGCTTCCACACGACGAAGATGGCCAGCACGGCGAAGATCACGGTCGAAATGTCGAACGGCTGGTGCATGTCTCGAAGCTTCTCTCAAGTCTCGCCGGCCTCACGACGGGGGTCGCGCGTTGCGGTGGAGCGCTGACGCATCCATATCCGTTTAGGAATGTGGGTGCACCGTTCTCCAATATCCACGTCTCCCCGCGCGGAGAAGTGCGCCAGCGCGCGGGATCACTCGATTCGGGACATGCCCGTCATGTTGCGCCGCCAAAGTCTAGGAACCCTCGTGGCCTTGGCCTGTCTGGCCGAGGTCCTGACCTTCATCGCCATGGTGGACTGGATCGGTTTCGGCCCGGCCCTACTGCTCGGTTGCGGCGCGACCCTGCTCGGGCTGGCCCGGCTCCGCAGCGTCGGCACGGCGGCCTTCGGGCGCCTTCGCGAGGTCGCCGAGGGTCGCGTGGCCCGCGAGGACGCCTTCATCGATGGCGCGCTCGGCACGATCGGTGCCATTCTGCTGGTATTGCCGGGCTTCCTCACCGATGTCGTCGGGTTGGCGTTGCTGGCGCCCTCCTGCCGCGAGTGGGTCAAGGGTTACGTCGGGTTCACGGCGAATCCGCGAGGGGGTCCGCGCGCCGCGGGCCGCACGTCCGGGCCTCGCACCATCGATCTCGACACCGAAGACTTCTCGCGACTCGATCGCGCACGGCCGAATTGAGAAGCGGCCGGCTCGCTTCCCGGCGGTCCCGGATGTCGCGCTGGAAGCAGCACCGCGCGACAAGTCGGGTTCTCGGCCGGTCTCGCCAGATTACTCGGCCCGTTCGACCCGACACAAAAGGCAGCCCGGCCTCGCCGTATGGATATTGATGAAGTCCGTCCTCGAGTCGTTCAACGCGACCGCAAGCGGCCCAACGATGCTGTTGGTCGAACAGACCGAGCCGAGGTCGTAGCTGCACTGATCGGCCACGTCGTAGGCGCGGATCAGGGTCAGCAACTGTGTTGTTAACAGAGGCGGAGTTCGACAATCTGCATCAGAAGCGTTCGCCAACCAAGCTTTCGCTCTCGACCCAGAGGGCCTCGGCGCGCTCCCGATTCAAAGCGTAGGAGCGGACGCCAGACCTTACGATGGGGTCGTCGTTGATCTCGGCCACATGGCAGTCTTCGCAGTAGCGCGCGCCCACGGTATCGGCTTTCGCCACGAACGCGGTCCATAATGCCGTCGCCGCGCCCTGAGCGGGCGATTTCCAGTCGAACGCCGAAGCAGCCGAGGGTTGTGCCTCAATCATTTTGCGGGTGGTGTCCGTCAGGACCGCGCCGGGATGGACTGCTGCCGCACGAACATCCCTCGCTCGGTGTCGGTGATCGAACCCGACGGCGAAGAGAATGTTCGCGGTCTTGGAGCGGCGATAGGCCGCGAGCGGGTCATAGGGCGTGTGCTCGAAATTGGGATCGTCCAGATCGACGTCCGCACCGCGGTGCCCGGCGGACGATACCATGACGACCCGACTACCCGGTCCAAGCAAGCCCACCACCCGGTTGACCAGCACGAAATGCCCCAGGTGATTGGTCCCCAACTGCGTCTCGAACCCGTCGGCGGTTGTTCCTTTAGGAACGCCCATCACCCCCGCATTGGCGATGATCGCGTCGAGGGGCTGCGCCACAGCAATCAGAGCATCGGCGCAGGTGCGGACGCTATCCAGGGAGGCGAGATCGAGCTGCATCAGTTCGAAACTTCCTTTGCCGCGCGCTTCGTCTCGGACCTGCTCGGCGGCGCTCTGCGCCTTGCCGAGGTTCCGCGCCGCGCCGATAACCTCGGCCCCGTGCGTGACCAGGGCACGGGCGGTCTCCACGCCCATGCCGGCTGAAACGCCGGTGACCAAAATGCGTCGGCCGCGCAAGTCGACACCTTCCAACACCTGGTCAGCCGTCGCCGTCGCTCCGAAGCTCGTCGTCATAACAATCCTCACCATACTACTTGATCGCACTTTCATCGCATGCTCGGGTCTGCACATACAGCCTGGTGCGACTATCCGATCGCTAGCTTGCCACCGTGTGGCGCCACGCGTGACCGTCGCGCGCCATTGCGTTCAGGACGCCAGCAGCTTGCCCATGCAGGCGGTCTAAATGCGGCCATGAGCAGTGTCCTTTCATTGCCGCACCGTGGCGTTGAACGCCCGGCGTCGCATGCCGGCTCTTGCTCCGGAAGCCGAGCAGTCGCACGATGGACGGAGAGGCGCGGTCGGAGGCCGTCTCGGCCCGAAAAGCGGCTCTGCGGACAGGGGTTTCACCGCGGCTCGCTTGCTTGTCGCGTCACGGGTTCCATGTTACGCGGCGCTTCCGCGGTCACGAGCTAGGCCGTCAGGCCCGAAGGAGCGAACGATGGCCGAACAGAATGGAAACGGCAGCGGCCCGAACGGCACGGGTCCGCAGTTGAACGCCCTCGCGCAGTATATCAAGGACCTTTCCTTCGAGAACCCCAACGCCCCGAACTCGCTCGGACCGCAGGAGAAGGGCCCCAATATTTCGATACAGGTCAACGTCAACGCCAAGCAGCTGTCGGAGACCGATTTCGAGGTCAGCCTGTCACTGGAAGGTTCGGCCGGCGAAGGCGCCGACACGCTGTTCAAGTTCGAACTCGATTATGCGGGCGTGTTCCGCGTTGCCGGCGTTCCGACCGACCAGGTCCATCCGGTCGTGATGATCGAATGCCCGCGCCTGCTGTTCCCCTTCGCACGGCAGATCGTGGCGGATGCGGTCCGCAATGGCGGCTTCCCGCCCCTGTTCGTCGACCCGATAGACTTCGCCGGCCTCTACCGGCAACGCATGGGCGAGAATGCGGCCCCGCCGGCCAATATGGCCTGACGTCCGGCAGCCGGAAATCCGGGATGATCCCATGCCGATCTACGCGCTCGGGCCCTACCTGCCGCAACTGCCGGCCACGGACCGCGTCTTCGTGGCACCTGACGCCCATGTAATCGGGCGCGTCGAACTCGGCGATGATGTCGGCGTCTGGTTCGGCGCGGTGATCCGCGGCGACAACGAGCCGATCATCGTGGAGGCCCGCACCAACGTCCAGGACGGCGCCGTACTGCATACCGACATGGGATTTCCCATGACGATCGGGGAAGGTTGCACGATCGGCCACCGCGCCATCGTGCATGGCTGCACGATCGGCCAGAACAGCCTGGTCGGCATGGGCGCCACCGTGATGAACGGGGCCCGCATCGGCAGCAATTGCATCGTGGGGGCCAATGCGCTCGTGACCGAGGGCAAGCACTTCCCCGACGATAGCCTCATCGTCGGTGCGCCGGCGCGTGCCGTGAAACAACTCGACGCCGCGTCTCGGGACGGGCTCAGGCGGACCGCGCAGTCCTACGTCGACAATGGGAGGCGCTTCCGAGCCGAGCTGAAGCGCCTCGATGCCACCCCGCCCCTCCGCTGCACGCCGTAGTGTCCGATCTGGACCGTCGAGGCTGGCGGTGCCCGTGCATCACCTGTCCTGTGGCAAGGCCTCGAAGTGGACCAGATGAGCGTTCACTTCAGGTGCGGTCTTGGCGTCCCAGCTCAGAAGCGGGCCGTAGCTGCCGGCCTGCCGATAATCGTCGAGCTTCTGGGCGGTCAGCTGATGGGACGCGACCTGATCGGTCACATAGGCCTTATCGAAGGCCGCGCCGTCGAGGTTCGACAGTTCGCTCAACATGCTCTCCATCGACGGCGTGACGGCCGGCACGGCGCCGCCCTCGTCATCGAGGTTCCTGGCGGCGGCCTGGAGCTTGCGCCCCGCCAGGGTGTGGCTCTGGATCATCCAGCGCGCCATGTTGCGCACCGCGGGGTCGCGGCTCTTCCGCAGGGCCAGCTGCGACGACGTAATCTCGAATGCATTGCTGGCCGCGGCGTCGCCCGCGAACTGCCGGTCGATGGGCGAGGCGACCTCGCCGGCCATCTGGGCAAAGGCGGCCGAGGCCGTCAGGGTGAACGCAAGCGCGCCAACGGCGACCAGAACTTTCATAACGCAGATCCTCGATGTTGTCGTGAACCGCCGCGGGCGATCCGAGAGGAAACGCCGTGTCGGACGCCTCGCCGGCCGGGACCCTCCCGCTCGGGCGGATTGCCCGCTCAATCGCTCGCACCCGCGGGCTGTTCCGCCGACCGAGGCGCGACCGAACGTCAGGGTCTACGGCTCTCGGCACGCCCTGTGCAGGTGTCCGGCAGGGCGGAGGAAGCCGGGCCGAAGGGTCCGACGGACAGCGCACCGCCGACCCGCCGGGTCGGGCCGCGTCCTAACGGGTCAGCATTGCTTCCAGCTCGACCGGCGAAGCGACCACCGAGTCGGCTCCGGCCTGTTCCAGTTCCTCGCGGCCGCCGTAACCCCAGAGCACGCCGACCGCGCGGATGCCGTTGGCGTGTGCGCCGACGACGTCGTAGCGGCGGTCGCCCACCATGGCGCAACGATCGGGCCGGAGCCCCTCGCGTCTCAGGATGTCGGCGATCAGTTCGGGTTTGTGATCGCGCGATCCATCGGGCTCGGAGCCGTAGATCCCGTCGAAATAGCGCGCGAGGCCGAGATGCTCGAGGATGCGGGCCGCGAAAACCGTCCGCTTGGACGTTGCCAGGAAGAGCCGCAGCCCGGCGACCGTCAGCGCGGGAAGGAGGGCCTCCACCCCGTCGTACAGGGTGACGTCGAAAACCCCGATCTCGGCATAGTGCCGGCGATAGGCCGCGATCGCCTCCTCGACCCGCGTGTCGCCGTAATGGGCCAGCACGTCGCCCATGACGTCCTCGAGCACCGGGCCGATCACGAAGGTGAGGTCGAAGGCAGGGTCCGGCACATGGCCGAGGCCGCAGAGCATCGCATCGTAGCTCGCGACGATGCCGGGCTTCGAGTCGATCAGCGTGCCGTCGAGGTCGAGCAGGATACAGGTGGAATGCTGCACGCGGGCGCCTCCTTGGCTAGGGGCAAACGGTGGGGGTGATCGGAACCGCCACCGCGCCAGGCGGTGGCCGGCGCCCGCCGCCAGTCCGGGACACCGGGAGACTCGGCAGATCCGACGCCGAACCGTAGCCCGCGTGAAATGGCCGCCGACCGGCACCAAGGTCGCGCCATGCTGATTGACAACCAGCGGCAGGCGATTCGCTCCATGCGACGCGTGCCAAGATCCTTGTGGTCGTCACCGAGCGTTGGAGCCTACTTCATCGGCCCTGTAACCCGCCCCGCCTCTGAGTTCGGCTCGAACGGCGAACCATTCATCAAACGTCGTGGGACAGATGACCAGCGCATTCTTGAGATGCGGCAGCGCCTCGACCTGGCGGTGCTGCATGATGTTCCACTCGCCGATGTAGAACTCGGCCTCGCACCGACGTCCATCGGCCTTGTCGCGGTCGGGATCCGACGCGCTAGCCATCAGGGCTTTCTCGTCCAACTCGCCGCGATAGAACCTGATGACCGGCTCCGGCCAGGCCTGCCGCTCCAGAGAGGTTTGAGGACTGGCGAGACCGTTGGGAAAACCCGACCGCACGGCGACGATGTCGAGCCACAGCGACGCGTAGGCGTCCTTCGGATCACCCTTGGTTGCCGCTTCGAGATCGGACATCGCCGCCGGACCCTGCCCGTCAAAGAATCGCGCCCAGCCCCTGCTTCGTAAATTCAATGGCTCTCGAGGCGCGATGGCGGCGCCCTTGTCATAGGCATCAAGGGCGGCGGGGAGATCGCCCTTGGCGAACTGCACATCGCCGACGAAAGTCTGGGCCCGCGCATCGCCCGGCAGGAGGCTCGCGGACATGCGCGCGTCGCGCAAAGCGTCATCGAAGTGCTGATCGAGCATTTCGAGGTGACATCTCCTTCGATAGAGGTCGGCCTTCGTGGGAGTCAATGCGATGGCGCGCGTGAGGAGATCTTCCGCACCGATCCGGTCATGACGTTTGGCGGCCTCGTCGCCCACCAGGCTGAGGGCATTCTCCTCGAAGGGACGCGCATCGGCCGGGTCGAGGAGGCGTTCGGACTTCGACGCAAGATCCAGCTCGCTTTCCCGCCCGGAAGCGTCGCCCTCGCGCTCATGGAGCATGGCCAGGGCGAGGTGCGGTCTCGGATCGCGCGGGTAGCGATGTGCGAGATCGACGGCGCGTGACACCCAATCCTCGTCGTTCTTCGGCATCTCCGCAGCGGAAATCATGAGGGCGCTCATCGGGGGATCGCCGAAGCCGACGATCGGCACGGAGACGAGCAGGCCGGCACAGAGGGCCAACGCCGCGCCGAGCGCGGCCGTCCCGTATCGAGGACCCGGTCGCGTGAGCCTTCCGGAGTACAGCATGAGGTTGCCGAGGACGGTCCCTCCGAAGGCCCCGCCGACATGGGCGGCCGTGTCGATGGTCCCAAGGCCTGTCTGGCCACCGATCAGCAGCGTCGGCAGGCTTACGCCGACGCAGAAAGCCCGCGTCCACCTGCGACGCGGGCCTTCTGGCAGGGCGAAGCTCACGGCGACGCCAGCCGCCAGCAGGGCCATCAAGGATCCGGACGCGCCGATCGTGAGCACAGACGGAGGATTCCAGAAAGTGGAGGCCACCGCCCCGGCGATGCCGCCGAGGAGGAAGACCGCTAGGAACCAAGCCCTGCCCATGACGCCTTCGAGCACCCATCCGGCGGCGAGCAGGATGAGGGCGTTCACTACCAGGTGAGCCGCGCTGGCATGAAGGAAGAACTCGGTGAGCAGCCGGTACCATTGCCCGATCTGGACGACCAGCTCCTTGTTCGCCCCGCCGAATACCACCATCGTCCGCAGCGAGACGGTGCCGTCCGGTGTGGCCGGGGAGACTGGATGGAGAGTCTCGGCCAGGAAGACGGCCGCCAGGACGACGATCAGGCCGACCGTGAGGCGCGGCCAGGCTCTTGCCGCCCCGTGCAGCACGTCATCGAGCATGGCTTGCAGGGGCACATCTCGCGGCCGTGCGGGAGCGGGTCCATCGAACACCTGCACGTCACCGGCGACAAGCGGTGTTACCGCGGTCCCGCAGGGCTCGTCGTAGAACGCTTCGCGATGGCGCAGGATCGCGGGAAGCACGCAGGCGAGGCCGATCCACAGGGGCACGTGTTGGGCTACACCCACCACGGCCGATACGACTGGGTGCGGCTCGCTGCCGAGCAGCTCGCAGAACCCGAGGACGACGTTCGCGATCAATGCCGGAATGAGGGGCAGAGCGAACAGCACGTAGCGGCGCATCAGCGCCGCGTGGACGACCTCCGGATCGTCGCTGCCCGCGAAGCGCACCAGACGGATCCGCGCGAGCCTGCGGCCGAGGCTCGCGCCCGTGTAGCGGTCCAGCGCCCAGCGCATCAGGACCAGCACGACGCCCTGAAACAACGCGATATCGATGGCGGTTGTGAATCGACCGGCGGGGTCGATCGTGAAGTTCAGGGCGGTCGTGGTCGTCAGCGAGCCTCTGCTCTGGTTCTGGACGACGTACTGGCGTGAAGTTGGCAGGCCGAGAATACTCTGTGTGCAGATGGACCGGGTGCCGGACTCAAAAGCGGCCGGGATGGTGACGCCGGCCGGCTGAACGGTGGCGGACTCGCAGGACGTGAACACGCTGTTTGTATCGATTACATGCCCGTTCGAGAGTGGGAGCAGGACGGCTGCGATGAGCTGCAGGACGACTTCGACTACGATGAGGTCGACAAGCAGCGCGAAGCCGCGCCTCCAGATGCCCGCTCTGTCAACATCCGAGGCGACGATCCTGAAAGCCATGGTGTTCTACCGTGGTTCGCATGAGGGGACGAATGGTCCAGAGCCGCTGCGAAATCAACGACGGTCTGCGGACAGCTGCGAGCTTGATCACTTATCCTTCGAATCCGTGAACATCGGAAAAAGAGCTTGTCCTTCGTAAGTTGAAGGACTTCTGTCCGAGCGTGGTTTGCGGCAGCTTGCTCGGTGACGACGATCGGCGTGAGTTGAGGGTCTTTACGGGGCGGCCCTTCGGCAAGGTGGGTGCGGTGTGTAGAACGGTGACAAACCCGGCCACCGAGTCCCAACGAAGCTCACGCGGACGCCCGCGAGGGCGGACCTGCGATACATGTCCTCGATGGGCAAATCGCCGCCATCGCGGCGATCCACGACTTCACGGTCGCAACACGCGGCACCGCGCCGTTCAACGCGGCCGGAGTAGCGGTCTTCAATCCCTGGACGGCGTGAACGCCATGGGCCTTCGCCCCTCAGAACGTCACCACCGACCTGATGGACTTGCCCTCGTGCATGAGGGCGAAGGCGTCGTTGATCCTGTCGAGCGGCATGGTGTGAGTGAGCAGGGGATCGATCGCGATCTTGCCGTCCATGTACCAGTCGACGATCCTGGGCACGACGCGGTTGGCTATCGCGGAGGACGGCGGATCCGCGTCGGCGCCCGTCAGGCAAGGTCGTCGATCAGGCTCACATGGGCCGCGACGACACGCCAGCCTTCGGGGAAGTGGACCCAGCTCTGCATCTGGCGGCCCAGGCGCCCCGGCGCCGCGGCACGCCGGAACAGGGTCGAAGCGGTGCCGAAATCGCGCCCGTAGGTGGTCAGCACGGTGCGCTCGAGGCTCCGGTCGAGGCCCGTTGGAGGACGGGCGGCCCGGAACGCGGCGATCTCGCGGTGGCCGTAGAGGTTTTCGCCCGCGCCGTAACGGATGGTTTGGGGGCTGGTCCAGAACGCCGCGTCGAGCCCGGCGACGTCGTTGCCGACGAGTGCCGCCTCGTATTTGGCGAAAGCGATTTCAAGCTCGGCCAGGACGTCGGGATCGTTGATGTGCAAGGGGCCACCTCTGCCGACCGAACGACGGCGCCGCGGACGTAGTTTGCCACGTCGTCGGCGCTGATGCCACGTCGGAGGGTCCTCCGCGCCGGTGCGCTTCCCGCGCCCGGGCTGCGAAAGCATGAGCCAACTGCCCGACACTTGATCGCGCCCGCACCTTTTGCATGCATGTCGGCGCTCTGCGCGCTCGCCTGGCGTGGCCGACATGCCGGGGCAGGACTTGGCATGATGGTTGCGCAGCGGCTCGCCTGACTATCCGGTCCCGGAGCACCGCCCGATGACTTTCGTCCTCAACCGCCGACGCTTTCTGCAGGGCACGACCGCGGGCGCCGCCGCGCTGGCGGCCGGCGGCGTGCCGTTCCGCGCCGCCCTGGCGGCCGAGAACCTGACGATCGGCATCGTCTATGTCGGGGCCAAGGACGATTTCGGCTGGAACCAGGCCCATGCGGTGGGCGCGAAGGCCCTTCGCGAACTGCCCGACGTCAAGGTGGTGGAGGAGGAGAACGTCCCCGAGACCGACGCCGTGTCGAAGACCATGGAATCCATAATCAACCTCGACGGCGCCAAGCTCATCCTGCCAACCTCCTTCGGCTACTGGAGCCCCTTCGTGCTCGATGAGGCGAAGGCGAACCCGGGCGTCCAGTTCCGTCACGCGGCACCGCTGTGGAAGCAGGGCGACCCCTCGAATTCCGGCTCATATTTCCCATTCCTGGATCAGGGCCATTACGTCGACGGTGTCGCGGCTGGGCTTGCCTCCAAGACCGGCAAGCTCGGCTTCGTGGCGGCCAAGCCGATCGGCATCGTGCTGCGCAACATCAATTCGTTCCTGACTGGCGCCCGCACCACCAACCCCCAAGCGACCGTGCATGTGATCTTCACGGGCGACTGGGCCCTGCCGGTGCGCGAGGCCGAGGCCACCAACGCCCTGGTCGACGCGGGTTGCGACCTCATCACCTGTCACGTCGACGGCCCCAAGGTGGTGATCCAGACGGCGGAGTCGCGGGGCGTGAAGAGTTGCGGCCACAATGCCAACCAGGCGCCCCTGGCCCCGAAGGGCTTCGTGACGGGCGCCGAGTACAAATGGGGCACCATCTACACGGGCTTCGCCGGGATGATCGCGAAGGGCGAAACCCTGCCCAACATCACGTTCGGCGGCTACGACAAGGACATGGTACAGAGCTCCCCTTTCGGGGCCGGGGCCACGGACGCCGCCATCAAAGCCGCCAACGCGGCCATCGCCGATCTGAAGGCCGGCAAGCCGATCTTCACGGCCGGTATCAAGGACAACAACGGCAGGATCGTCTTGGCCAGCGCGCCGCAGGACAACTACGCCGAGCCCTTGAACAACATGGACTATCTGATCGACGGCGTGGTGGGCTCGACGCACTGAGCCCGCCGGCCCGCGCGTGAGGAGCGTGGCGAGATGACCGACGCCGTCGACGCGACAGCGCCCCGCAGTGCAGCGCCTCCATGGGACGCGACAGCCCTGGCGATGCGGTTCCGCGCCGGCTCGGAATACCTGCTGATCCCGGTTGCGGCCGTGCTCTGCGCGTCGCTGCTGTTCGCGCTGTTCCTGCTCCTGGTCGGCAAGTCGCCTGCGAGCTTCATCGAACTGATCTGGGTCGGCGGCTTCGGCTCGGCCTTCTCCTGGGGCAACACGCTGACCCGCGCGTCGCCGCTGATCCTGACCGCGCTGGCCGTGGCGATCCCGGCGCGGCTCGGCCTCACCATGATCGGCGGCGAGGGCGCGCTGGTGCTGGGCGGCTTCGCGGCCGCCGCGATCGCCACGCCGTTCGTGGGTAGCCGCATGACGCCCTGGTTGGTGATGCCGCTGATGGTGCTGTTTGCCCTCGCGGCCGGCGGTGCCTGGGTCGGGCTCGCGGGCTACCTGCGCCACGCCCGGGGCGTCAACGAGACGATCTCGTCGCTGTTGCTGTCCTACATCGCGGTCGCCGTCATGCTGTTCTTCGTCGAGGGGCCGCTGCGCGACCCGGCCCAGAACGCCAAGGCATCCACCTTGCCGATCGGCGGTCTTTACGCGGTCGGCAAGATGCCGGGTCTCAACGTCCACTGGGGCTTCGCGGTCGCCGTCGCGGTCGCGGTTCTGCTCGGGGTCCTGATGTCGCGCACCACCTTCGGCTTCGCGGCGCGGATCACCGGCGGCAACATACGGGCCGCGCAGGCCCAGGGGTTGCCGGTCGGCCGGCTGATCCTCACGTGCTCGGCCATCGCCGGTGCCTGCGCGGGCCTTGCGGGCTATTTCGAGGTCGCGGCCATCCAGGGCCGGGCCAATGCGTCGCTCGCGGCCGGCTACGGCTTCACCGGCATCCTGGTGTCGTTCCTGGCCCGCCACAACCCTTACGCGATCGTGCCCGTGGCGATAATGTTCGGCGGGTTGGCGGCGGCCGGGGGCCTCGTGCAGCGCCGCATGGGCATGCCGGACGCCACCGTCCTGGTGCTGCAGGGCTTCATCTTCGTGGTGCTGCTCGCCTCCGAGACGCTTTACGGGCGGTTCTCGTTGTTCCGCATCGCGGGCCGGCAGGGGCGCGCATGAGCCATTCGCCGCTCCCGATCGTTCTCATCGCCATGCTGGGCGGCGCCGTCCGGGTATCGACGCCCTTCATCTTCGTGGCGCTCGGCGAGACGCTCACCGAGAAGTCCGGGCGCATCAACCTCGGACTCGAGGGGACGCTGGTGCTGGGTGCCATGCTGGGTTACGCCACGGCCTATCTGACGGGTTCGCCCTGGCTCGGCGTCCTGGCGGGTGGCTGCGCCGGGGTCCTGCTCGGAACGCTGCACGGGCTGCTGTGCTCGCTGCCGCGCGTCAACGACATCGCGGTCGGCATCGCCATGATGACGCTCGGCACGGGACTGGCCTTCTTCTTCGGCAAGCCCTTCATCCAGCCCGAGGCGCCGCATCTGCCCTCGGTCCCGCTCGGCGGCTGGACCGGCGACCCGGCGCTGGCCGAGGCGCTGCGCATCAACCCGCTGTTCTTCGTCGGGATCGTGGCGGCTCTCGCCATGGCGTGGGGCCTCCGCAACACGCGGGTCGGCCTCATCCTCCGCACGACCGGCGACAGCGCTCCCGCGGCCCTCGCCATGGGCGTGTCGGTGAACCGGGTGAGGGTGTTGGCCACGGCGTCGGGCGGCTTCCTGGCCGGTATCGGCGGGTCGTTCCTGTCGCTCTACTACCCCGGTTCCTGGAACGAGGGCCTGTCGTCGGGCCAGGGTCTGATGGCGGTGGCGCTCGTCATCTTCGCGCGCTGGGATCCCATCCGCTGCGTCGGCGCGGCGCTGCTTTTCGGCGCCGCCGGGGCGCTCGGCCCCGCGCTGCAGTCGGTCGGCATCACCCAGGGCTATTATCTGTTCAACGCGGCCCCCTACATCCTGACGCTGCTCATCATGGTGGGGTCCTCGAATTCGAAGGAAGCCTTCCGGGCCGCGCCCGGCGAGCTCTCCATCACGCGATAGGAGAACGGCATGAACGGACTGGGCGGCCTCAACAAAAGTCCCAACGGCGTCGTCATCGGCCTCGTGCAGTTGCAACTGCCCGTGGTCTCCACCCGGGCCGAGCTCGCCGGGCAGACGGCCCGGATCGTCTCGATGGTGGCCAAGGCGCGCGCCAACCTGTCCGGCATGGATCTCGTGGTCTTCCCCGAATATGCGCTGCACGGCCTCTCGATGGACACGAACCCGGCCATCATGTGCCGGATGGACGGGCCGGAGGTCGCGGCCTTCCGCAAGGCCTGCGTCGACAACCGCATCTGGGGCTGCTTTTCCATCATGGAGTTCAACCCGGAGGGAAATCCCTACAACGTCGGGCTCGTCATCGACGACCACGGGGAGGTGAAGCTTTACTATCGCAAGATGCACCCCTGGGTGCCGGTCGAGCCCTGGGAACCCGGCGACCGCGGCATCCCGGTGATCGACGGACCCAACGGCTGCAGGCTCGGCCTGATCATCTGCCACGACGGCATGTTCCCCGAGATGGCGCGCGAATGCGCCTACAAGGGCGCCGAGATCATGCTGCGCACGGCCGGCTATACGGCGCCGATCCGTGAGTCCTGGCGCTTCACCAACCAGTCGAACAGCTTCTGCAACTTGATGGTCACGGCCAACGTGTGCATGTCCGGGTCGGACGGCAGCTTCGACTCCATGGGCGAGGGCATGGTGGTGAACTTCGACGGCACGGTCGTGGCGCACGTTACCAGCGGCCGGCCCGACGAGATCATCACGGCCGAGGTGCGGCCCGACCTCGTGCGCGAGGCCCGCATCCACTGGGGCGTCGAGAACAACATCTACCAGCTCGGCCATCGCGGCTACACGGCCGTGAAAGGCGGCGCGCAGGACTGCCCCTACACCTACATGCAAGACCTCGCGGCCGGCCGTTACCGCCTGCCCTGGGAGGACGAGGTCAAGCAGAAGGATGGCTCCTCCTGCGGCTTCGCGGCCCCCAGCCGGAGCTACGGCGCCGGGCAGCAGACCGGCGCCAACCGGAAGCAGGCGGCCGAATGACCGCCACCGCGCCTGCAGAACGCACGATCGAGGCCGACCCCTACCCTTGGCCCTACGACGGAGACCTGCGGCCAGCCAATTCGGCGCTGCTCGTCATCGACATGCAGACCGACTTCTGCGGCGCGGGGGGCTATGTCGACACGATGGGCTACGACCTGTCGCTGACCCGTGCGCCGATCGAGCCCATCCGGCGCGTGCTCGCCGCCATGCGCGAGCGCGGCTTCACCATCGTCCACACGCGCGAGGGACATCGGCCGGACTTGAGCGACCTACCCGACAACAAGCGCTGGCGGTCGCGGCGGATCGGTGCGGGCATCGGCGATCCCGGCCCCTGCGGCCGCATCCTGGTGCGCGGCGAACCCGGCTGGGACATCATCCCGGAACTGGCGCCGCTGCCAGGCGAGATCGTCATCGACAAGCCGGGCAAGGGCGCGTTCTGCGCCACCGACCTCGAACTCGTGCTGCGCACCCGGGGCTCACGCAACCTCGTGCTGACCGGCATCACCACCGACGTCTGCGTGTCCACCACCATGCGGGAAGCCAACGACCGCGGCTTCGAATGCGTGGTGCTGGAGGATTGCTGTGGCGCCACCGACCGCCGCAACCACGATGCCGCGATCAGGATGGTGGCCATGCAGGGCGGCGTCTTCGGCGCCGTCTCGTCCTCGGGGGCGCTGATCGCGGGGTTGGGATCCGCATGACGCGCCGCGCCCATGTCCACCGCCTGTCGACCCGAAGTCCCGACGACGTCGCGGGGCTCGCATCCGCCATCGCCGAGGGCCGGATCGATCCCAAGGCGATCGTGGCGATCTTCGGCAAGACCGAGGGCAACGGCTGCGTCAACGATTGGACGCGGGCGCTGGCGGCCCGTGCGTTGCGCGATCTCCTGACCCACCATGTCGGCATGGAGGCCGCAGGCAAGGTCTGCCTCGTCATGTCGGGCGGGACGGAAGGCGGTCTCAGCCCGCACGTGACGGTGTTCGAGGTCCGCGACAGCATTCACCGGGTCGAGCCGGACGCCCTGGCCATCGGCCATGCCCATACGGCCGACCTGCCGTCCGAACATCTCGGGCGCCTGGCGCAAGTCTACGCGGTCGCGGCCGGGGTCAAGCGCGCCCTGCGCGAGGCCGGCATCGACGACCCGGCCGATGTCCATTTCGTGCAGGTCAAATGCCCGCTGCTCACGTCGGCGCGCGTCGCCGACGCGCGTCGGCGGGGTGTCGAATGTGCCACGACCGACACGCTGAAATCCATGGGGATGTCGCGCGCCGCGGCAGCGCTTGGAGTCGCGATGGCGCTCGGCGAAGTCGCAGCTGACGCTCTCGCCGACGAGATGATCGGCCACGACCTGTCGGTGTTCTCGACGCGCGCTTCCGCCTCGGCCGGGGTCGAACTCCTGGGCCACGAGATCGTGGTTCTGGGGACGGGCCGCGATTGGTGCGGCCCCTTGCGCATCGACCATGGAACCATGGCGGATGCGCTCGATGTCGCGCCGGTCCGGGCCGCCCTGGCGCGGCTCGATCTCGCGTCTGCCGGCCAGATCGCTCCGGCACAGCGGCACCGGCTCGTGGCGCTGCTGGCCAAGGCCGAGGCGCCCTCCGACGGCACGCTGCGTGGCTTCCGGCATACCATGCTGGTCGATTCCGACATTTCGTCCACCCGTCACGCGCGGGGTTTCACGGGCGGCGTGCTGGCGGGCCTCGTGGGCCATGCGGAGCTCTACGTCTCGGGGGGTGCCGAGCACCAGGGCCCGGACGGCGGCGGCCCCGTGGCGATCATCGCCGAAACCACCTGAGGGAAAGAGGATGACCGAACCTCGCACCATCGATGCCGCGCCCCTCCCCGCCTCACCCGTGGGCGGCGCGGTCGCGGTCTCGACCGTCGGCATGTCGAAGCGTTTCGGAGGCTTCACGGCGCTCGACGACGTGTCGCTCAGCGTGCCAGCCGGCGGCTTCCACGTGCTGCTCGGCGAGAACGGGGCCGGCAAGTCGACCCTCGTCAAATGCATCATGGGCTTTTACCAGCCCGACGCCGGGTCGCTGCTGGTCGACGGACATCAGGTCACCGTCCGCAACCCGCGCGACGCCAGGGCGCTCGGCATCGGCATGGTCTACCAGCACTTCACCCTGGTGCCGTCGCTCACCGCAGCCGAGAACTTGGTGGTCAGCCGGGCCGATACGCCCGCCGTCATCGACTGGCGCAAGGAGCGCAAGCGCCTTGCCGCGTTCATGGACCGCATGCCGTTCCGGGTGCCGCTCGACGTTCCGGTGGCCCGGCTCGCGGCCGGCGAGAAGCAGAAGCTCGAGATCCTGAAACTGCTCTACCTCGACGGGCGCTTCCTCATCCTCGACGAGCCGACATCGGTTTTGACCCCCCATGAGGCCGACGAGGTGCTGGGTCTGCTGCGCGGCATGACGCAGCGGGGCGACCTGTCGGTCCTGATGATCAGCCACAAGTTCCGCGAGGTCACGGCCTTTGCGGATTCCGTCTCGGTGCTGCGGCGCGGCGCGTTCGTCGGCGGCGGGGCGGTGTCCGCGATGAGCACCGACGGCATGGCGCGCTTGATGATCGGCGACAGCGTGGTGCGCGAGCGAGCGGGTCGCGCGAGGCGCACCGATCATCGCACCGTGCTCGACCTCGCCGGGACCGTGGCCGACGACGATGCCGGGCGCCCCGCCGTCGACGGCGTCAGCCTCAAGGTCGGGGCGGGCGAGATCGTCGGCATCGCGGGCGTGTCCGGAAACGGGCAGGCCGCACTGGTCGAGGTGCTGAACGGCCAGCGGACGATGCGCGACGGCCGCGTCTTCATCAACGACAAGCCATTCGAGCCGGTGCGGCGCGACTTCGACCGCTTCAAGGTGTTCGGACTGCCCGAGGAGCCGTTGAAGAACGCCGCCGTTCCCCGCATGACGGTGGCCGAGAACATCGCGTTCCGCGCCTTCGACAAGCCGCCGGCGACGCGCTTCGGCTGGTGGATGTCGGCGGCCCCCATCCGGGCCAGGGCCGCGGCCCTGGTCGAGCGCTACCGGGTCAACACCGCGTCGCTCGATGCTCCGATCGAAACGTTGTCGGGCGGCAACGTGCAGCGGGCCATCCTGGCCCGCGAACTCTCGGGCGAAGTTGACGTGCTGATCGTGGCCAATCCCTGCTTCGGACTGGATTTTGCCTCCGTGGCCGAGATCCGGGGCCAGATCATGGAGCAGCGCAACCGCGGCGCCGCCGTGCTGCTGGTCTCCGAGGACCTCGACGAGATCCTGGAACTCGCCGATCGCGTGGCCGTGATGTCGGAGGGCAAGATCAGCTACGTGGCGCCGGTCGGCGAGACCGACCGCACCTCCATCGGCCGGCACATGGCCGGGCATTGACCACCATGATCGAGATCCCGGCCGACCCCTACCCTTACCGGCTCGACCCCGACCGCACGGCGCTGGTCGTGATCGACATGCAGCGCGACTTCATGGAGCCCGGCGGCTTCGGCCACGCGCTCGGCAACGACGTGGCGCTGCTCCGCGCCATCGTGCCGACCGTGGCGGCACTCCTCGGGCTGTTCCGGCGAATGGGCTGGCCCGTGATCCATACCCGCGAGAGCCATGCGCCGGACCTGTCGGATTGCCCGCCCGCCAAGCGCCTGCGCGGGAACCGCGAGATCCGCATCGGCGATCCGGGACCGATGGGCCGCATCCTGGTTCGCGGCGAGCCCGGCAATGACATCGTCGCGGCCTGCGCGCCGGCGCCGGGCGAGACCGTGATGGACAAGCCCGGCAAGGGCATGTTCTGCAACACCGGCGTGGAGCAGATGCTGCGCGGGCGCGGCATCACCCATCTCGTGTTCGCCGGCGTCACCACGGAAGTCTGTGTCCAGACCTCGATGCGCGAGGCCAACGACCGCGGCTTCGAGGGCCTCCTGATCTCGGACGCGACCGAGAGCTACGTCCCGGCGTTCACGACCGCGACGCTCAGCATGATCGCGGCCCAGGGCGGCATCGTGGGCTGGGTGACGCCCTTCGCGGCCATCGAGAGCGCGGTCGCCGACGCGGCGGTGTCGGCGTGAGCGGCCCGCCTCTCGGCGCAACGCCCTTCGATCCCGAGGCCGTGATTGACGCCATGGCGCCGCTGCTCGGCCTCGATATCAAGCCCGAGGCTCGCGACGGCGTGGCGGCCAACCTCCGCATCGTGGCCGCGATGGCGGCACTGGTCCTGGAGCCGCCGCAGAACGACGACGCCGAGCCCGCCCCCGTGTTCCGGCCGCTCGAGAGCGCCGCAACCGCGACAAGCGCTGGAACGGCGCCATGACGGCGCCCATCGAGAAGACCGCCGCCGCGATCGCGCGCGACGTCACGTCCGGTCGCGTCACGGCGGAAACGGTGGCCAGGGCGGCGCTCGACCGCATCACGGCGCTCGACGGCCGGATCGGCGCCTTCACGCATGTCGCGTCCGGACGGGCTCTGACGAGGGCGCGTGCCATCGACGCGGCTCGCGCGGCCGGTGAGGCCCTCGGGCCTCTGGCCGGCGTGCCCTTCGCGGTCAAGAACCTGTTCGACCTCGCGGGCGTCACGACGGTCGCGGGCTCGCTGATCAATCGCGGCGATCCTCCGGCGACGCGCGATGCGGCGCTGGTGGAGCGGCTGGAAGCCGCGGGCGCGGTCTGCCTCGGCGCGCTCAACATGGGCGAGTACGCCTACGACTTCACGGGCGAGAACCACCATGACGGACCGTCCCGCAACCCGCACGATCTCGGCCATATGTCGGGGGGCTCGTCGGGCGGTTCGGCGGCGGCGGTCGCGGCCGGCTTGGTGCCGTTGGCGCTGGGTTCGGACACCAATGGTTCGATCCGCGTGCCGGCCTCGCTCTGCGGGCTGTTCGGCCTGAAACCCACCTACGGCCGCCTGAGCCGCGCCCGCACCTTCCCCTTCGTGGCAAGCCTCGATCACCTGGGGCCGTTGGCGCGCTCGGCCGAGGACCTGGCGCTGAGCTATGACGCCCTGCAGGGGCCCGACTCGGACGACCCGGCCTGCGCCGGGCGGCCGGTCGAGCCGACGCTCGGCACCCTCGGGAGAGGCGCCGCGGGGCTGCGCGTTGCCACGCTGGGGGGCTATTTCGCGCGGGATGGCGAGCCAGCGGCCCGCGACGCCGTGGCGCGCTGCGCCCGCGCCCTCGGTGCGACACGCGTGGTCGAGATGCCCGAGGCCCACCGCGCCCGGGCCGCAGCCTTCCTGATCACCGCCACCGAGGGCGCGGCGCTGCACCTCGACCGGTTGAAGACCCGCGCCGCCGATTTCGACCCCGCGGTGCGGGACCGGCTCCTGGCCGGCGCCATGGTGCCGGCCGCCTGGGTGACGCAGGCCCAGAAGCTCCGGCGCCGGTTCGCGGCCGATGTCGCGCGCCTGTTCGAGGACGTCGACATCCTACTGGCGCCCAGCACCCCTTGCCGGGCGCCCCGTCTCGGCCAGGCCACCATGACGGTCGGCGGCGTGACGCTGCCGGTGAGGGCCAACCTCGGACTCTACACCCAGCCGATCTCCTTCATCGGCCTGCCGGTCGCGGCCGTGCCGGTCTGGACCGACGGCGAGCACCTGCCGATCGGCGTCCAGGTCATCGGACCGCCCTGGCGCGAGGATCTCGTGCTACGGGTCGCCGCGGCGCTGGAAGCCGCGGGTGTGGCCCGGGCGCCGATCTCAGACGCATTTGTCGTTTAAGATGCCGGACCTCTCGAGATCGCCTCAAGACTGTTTTCGTGCGACGAGCGATCCGGCCGCGGTTTTGTCGGGAGTCGCAAAGGATGGGTCATGGGCTTGGCTGAAGCCATTGCGGGTCGATCTCGATCGCGTCGGCGATCCTGCGCAAAGCCTCTGGTGTGCCCGGCTTTCGCCCGCTTTCGATGTCGCTGATGTAGCCCTGGGCTAAGCCGGTCTTGAGAGCCACCAGCGATTGGGTCACACCCTTCCACCTGCGCAGCGCCGTGAGCAAGGTATCGCCCTTGAGCATGAACCCGGCGACCTCGGGCGGCAGGCGGGTGTCGGATCCTGAGGCGAGATCCGCCATACGGGCATCGAAGATGGCAATCTCCTCGGCATCTTCGTCACGGTCCAGGCGGTCCATGATCGCATCGTATTCCGCGCGGGTGAGAACCACGAGATCCCCTGCCTCGGCCTTAATGAATTGAGGGTTCAATTCCAGCATCGTGGTCGCTCTCTAATGAGTGGTGGTAGACCGTCGGCCCCCATAGATAGCCAGGATTGTCGTCGCATCCTCTGCGAAGATGATCCTTTAGCTGCTCACTCGCATTCTGTAGAGTGGTCAGGGCAATCGGGCGAAGGACTTTGCCTCTGCCCGTGCCAATTATCGTCATCGCGAGCGGAGCGAAGCGACCCAGATCGAGCGCGGCGGAGGCTGGGTCGCTTCGCTGCGCTCGCGATGACGCCTCACCCCACCGAGTCTTCTCGACCGCACCGTTCCGCATCGTGTTCACCCGATTGCCCTGGAGGAGTGGTGGCTAAGAGTTGATCGCAGGGCCAACGTCTGCCATGCTCAATTGGCTCGCCAAGCGCTGCGGGAGAGACCTCGGACCGGTGACGGATCCGGGGCGCCGACGGAGCAACCGCCCCGGAAACTCTCAGGCAGAAGGACCACGGCGCGAGAGCACTCTGGAGAGAGGCGCGTCGCGGGAATCCGCATACGCGTCCGCCGAAGGGGAAGCCGTCCGCGAACCGGATGGGCAATCTCTCAGGTACCCGTGACAGAGAGGGGTCGAGGTCGGAATCGCCGTGATGGCGGCCGGTCCTTGCCCGCCCCGTCACGAGGAGCCTTTCCATGAACCACATAGCGGTCATCGGCGCCGGCGTCACCGGCATCACCACGGCCTATTCCCTGCTCGACCGCGGCTTCGCCGTGACGATCTTCGACCGGCAGCGCTACGCCGCGATGGAAACCTCCTTCGCCAACGGCGGCCAGCTCTCGGCCAGCAATGCCGAGGTTTGGAACTCTTGGCCCACCGTGTTCAAGGGCCTGAAGTGGCTGGCGCGCCACGACGCGCCGCTGTCGCTCAACCTGACACCCTCGTGGCACAAATATTCCTGGCTGGCCGAGTTCGTGGCCAACATCCCGCGCTACGAAGCCAACACGGTCGCCACCACTCGGCTCGCCATCACGGCTCGGCAGCGGCTCTTCGAGATCGCAACGCGCGAAAGCATCGACTTCGACCTGGAGGAGCGCGGCATCCTGCACGTCTATCGCAACAAGGCCGGCTACGACCATGCGACCCGGGTCAATGCCCTGCTCCGCCAGGGCGGGCTCGATCGCCGCAGCGTGACGCCGGCCGAGATGAAGGCGATGGAGCCGGCGCTGCACGGAACCTTTTACGGCGGCTACTTCACCGAATCGGACTCGACCGGCGACATCCACCGGTTCACGCGCGGACTGGCGGCGGCCTGCCTCCGGCGCGGCGCCAAGATCGTCTACGACGCCGAGGTGGCGGCCGTCAAACCGACAGGCGAAGGCTACAGCATCGGCTGGAGCGCCGCCCACCAGGCGGGCGTCGCCGCGGGGGAACCCCGATCCATGCCGGTCGACGGCGTCGTGATCTGCGCGGGTCTCGCGAGCCGCCGGCTCGCGGCCGGCCTCGGGGATCGCGTCAACATCTATCCCGTGAAGGGCTATTCGATCACGGTCGACCTGCAAGGCGAGAGCCGCCGCTCGGCGCCCTGGGTCAGCCTGCTCGACGACGAGACCAAGATCGTGTCGAGCCGCCTCGGGCAGGATCGGTTTCGGGTCGCCGGCACGGCCGAGTTCAACGGCGAGAACCGGGATATCCGGGCCGACCGTGTGAAGCCGCTGATCGACTGGACGCGGCAGCTGTTCCCGGCCGTCGACACCAGCAAGGTCCTGCCCTGGGCCGGATTGCGTCCCATGCTGCCCGACATGCTGCCGCGCGTCGGCCGCGGACGGCGGCCGGGCGTGTTCTACAACACCGGCCACGGCCACCTCGGCTGGACACTGTCGGCCGCGACGGCCGAACTCGTGGCCGAGGAGGTCGGCCGGGCTGCCCAACCGGCCGCGGCGCAACGCGCGGCCTGACGACCGGATCGCCGTCGGGGCCTGTCCCAGGCGACGTCTCCAGGCGCCGCACTGCCGCGCTCCGGGACTCAATCGAGGCGGCAGACACTCGGCGCAAGGGGAGAACCGGTCAGGACCGGGCGAGATGCCCAGCGAGCTTGTCGAAGGAACCACCTGGGCCGGTCCAGCCGGTCCTGTACCCCTCGCGCAGGCCGGGGGCCTCGAAACCGTCCTGGTGCAGAACCATCATGGTACCGGTGCCGTGTGGTCTGAACGACAGGGTGATCAGCGTCTCCCGACGGTCGTAATTGCCCGTCCAGGTGAGCACGAGGCGAGTCGGACGGGTCACCTCGACGTATCGGCCGGCGAACTCCACAATGCGCCCGTCCGCCATGGTCATGTGGACGCGGTAACGTCCGCCGACCACCGGATCCATTTCGGCCACCTCGCAGGTGGCGCCCCCGGGCGGCAGCCAACGGCCCCACTCACGACCGAGCCAAGCGTCGAAGACGCGATCCGGCGAGGCATCGAACGAGCGCGAGATTTCGAGCGACAGATCCGTAAGGTCGGGCATGGCCATGGTTGTCTCCTAATGCGAGGGACGCTTCAGATGCGCGTCCAGCCGGTCGAACGCACCGGTCCAGAACTGGCGGTAATGGTCCAGCCAGGCATGGGCGTCGGCCAATGCATGGGGCCGCAGCTTGCAACGGACGTGTTTGCCGTCGCGTTCGCGAACGATCAGCGATGCCTCTTCCAGGACCCGCAAGTGCCGTGAAACGGCGGCCAGCGATATCGTGAAAGGCTCGGCCAGTTCACCGACCGTCATCTCCCCCTGTGACAACCGGGCCAGGATGGCTCGCCTGGTAGGGTCCGCCAACGTCGCGAAGGTGGCATCGAGACCGTTCATTTAACCATCATGTTAAATGAACAGCGGCGTGTCAAGCCGATATGTGCGGGCGTGGCGGGACGTGCGGACTGAAGGACCTCAGCCGGCCTTGCCGGCTGAGGTCGGGAAGCGTCCTACGCCGCCGCGACTGCGGCACTCGGGTTCGTCCAAAAGCCGGTCGCGCGTGCCGGAACGCCGACGTTCGCCGTAGATCGCCACCTCGGCGCCACGCGCTTGCCGAGCGCGGCCCGGTGCTATAGGTCCGCCTCAGCCGACGAAGCCATTCGGAGCCAGCCTTGCCGCAACCGCGATCGATCCACTGGGCCAATTTCACCACCATCGTGTCGGTGTGCATCCTGGTCGGCACGGAACTGGTCGGCATGTCCTGGGCGGCCGGCTGGGCGCTCGGCGGTTTGTTCGGGCTGGCGCCCGTCGTGGCCCGCACCGTGGAGGTATTGTTCGGCCTGTCGGGCTTCCTCGGGCTCTACTACTTCATGCGCGCCGCCATCAAGGTCGAACCCTTGCGGGGCTGACCCCGCCGTCGCTCCCGTCCCCTTTCGCGCGCCGCAACAGCCCGAGCCCTTGCATGACCGATCTCGACCGCCGTTCGCTGTTGAAGGCGCTTGCCGCCGCCTCGGCCATGGGGCTCCTTCCCGACGCCGTTACGCCCGCGTTCGCCCAGTCGGCTGTCGGGACCGCCGCCCTCAAGCTGGCCGACCCGAAGCCTTTCTCGTTCGACCTGTTGAAGCAGCGGGCGCAGGCCCTCGCGGCGCAGCCCTATACGGCTCCGATGCTGCCGGCCCACGACATCGTCTCCAAGCTCAACTACGAGGAATGGGGCAAGGTCACCTTCAATACCGACGAGGCGTTATTCGCCGACGGCCCCGGCGCGTTCCCGGTGACGTTCTTCCACCTCGGCCTGTTCTTTGCGAAGTCCGTGGACATGCTGGTGGTGGCCGAAGGAATGTCGCGCGAGATCGTCTACGACCAGTCGATGTTCAACATTCCGGCCTCCTCCCCGGCCCGGCAACTGCCTAAGGGCATCGGTTTCGCGGGGTTCCGGGTCCAGGAGCCACGGACCGGCAAACTCGATTGGCGCAAGAACGACTGGGCGGCCTTCCTGGGCGCCTCTTACTTCCGGGCGATCGGTGAATTGTACCAGTACGGCCAGTCGGCCCGCGGCGTCGCTATCGACACGGCGGTGGCGGACCGGCCCGAGGAGTTCCCGGACTTCACCAAGTTCTACATCGAGACGCCGACCGGCGACAGCGACACGATCACCATCTGCGCGCTGCTCGACGGGCCATCGGTGACGGGCGCTTACAAGTTCCTGATGACGCGCGGCAAGGGCGTCACGATCGAACTCGACCACACCCTGCATCTCAGGAAAGACGTGGAGCGGCTCGGCATCGCACCGCTCACCACCATGTACTGGTACTCCGAGTCGGCGAAGCCCACCGCGGTCGACTGGCGGCCGGAGGTGCACGATTCGGACGGCTTGTCGCTCTGGACCGGCTCGGGCGAACGCCTGTGGCGGGCGCTGAACAACCCGGACAGGACCACGGCTTCGGCCTTCGCCGACCAGTCGCCCAAGGGCTTCGGCACCATGCAGCGCGACCGCATCTTCGACCACTATGTCGACGGCGTCTATTACAACAGGCGTCCGAGCGTCTGGGTGGAGCCGCAGGGCGATTGGGGCAAGGGTGCGGTCCAACTCATCGAGATCCCCACCGACGACGAGATCCACGACAACGTCGTGGCCATGTGGGTTCCGGCCGAACCCGCCAGGGCCGGCAACGCTTATGCATTCAAGTACAAGCAATATTGGCTGGCCTACGAGCCTTTCCCGCCGGCGCTCGCCAAGGTGACGGCGACGCGGCTCGGCCACGGCGGCCAGCCTGGGCAACCGCGCCCTCCGGGCGTACGCAAGTTCCTGGTCGAGTTTCTGGGCGGCCCGCTCGAAAGTCTGCCCTTCGGCACCACGCCCGAGCAGGTCGTGTCGACGTCGCGCGGGAGCTTCGGCCCTTACAAGCTCACCGAGGCCGTTGCCGATGGGGTGCCGGGCCACTGGATGACCCAGTTCGACCTCATCGTCGAGGGGTCGGATCCGGTGGAGTTGCGGTGCTTCCTCAAGAGCGGCGATAAGGTCCTGACCGAGACTTGGCTGTTCCAATACCACCCGTTCTGAGCCTGCGTCAGCCCGGCGCCGCAAAGCGTGCGACGCAGTGACAGCGGATTGACGACGCGTTTTTTGTTCTCTATTTGTTCCGGCATGGCCAGCAGCCGCCAGGGCTCGGCGGGCCGTTCGAACCGGGAGAGAATCGATGTCGATTGTCGTCGAGCGCGATCGAGCGCCGGTCCTGCGGCCGGGGGTCCCGCTCCACGGCCCTGCCAGGAGAGAACGCGCCCCAGCCGCGAAGATCCTGTCGCTCGATGATATTCTGGCCGGCCGACGGCGTGGCCGCGGCGCGGTGTCGAACCCGGCGGGGCGCTTCGAGCGCGAGACCCGTGAGGCCGAAGTCCGGGACGAGGCGTCCCTGCCCGACCCGGCGAGCTTCGTGACCCAAGTGACGGTCGAGAAGCCCAAGACCGTCATCACCCGCAACGATTCGCCCGATATCTCCTTCGACCGGTCGATCAACCCCTATCGCGGCTGCGAGCACGGCTGCGTCTACTGCTTCGCGCGCCCGACCCATGCCTTCGTGGGATTGTCCCCCGGGCTCGATTTCGAGACCAGGCTTTTCGTCAAGGAGGGTGCCGCGGGCAAGCTCGAGCGGGAGCTTGCGGCGCCGAGCTACAAACCGCGGACCATTGCGATCGGCACCAACACCGATCCGTACCAGCCGATCGAGCGGGAGCGCCGCGTCATGCGGTCCATCCTGGAGGTGCTGGCGCGCGCCAACCACCCGGTCGGCATCGTCACCAAATCAGCCCTTGTGGCGCGGGACATCGACGTCCTGGCTCCGATGGCCGCGAAGGGACTGGTCAAGGTGGCGCTCTCCGTGACGACGCTGGATCCCACCCTCGCCCGCGTCATGGAGCCGCGCGCCGCCGCGCCGTCGAAGCGCCTCGACGCCATCCGACGACTGTCCGAGGCCGGCATCCCCGTGACCGTGATGACGGCTCCCCTGATTCCGGCCATCAACGATCACGAAGTCGAAGCCCTCCTGGGGGCGGCCCGGGAGGCGGGTGCCGTCGAAGCCGGTTACGTCGTGCTGCGGCTACCGCTCGAGGTGCGGGACCTGTTTCGGGAGTGGCTATTGGCGCATTTCCCGGACAAGCTCGGCCATGTCATGGGGCTCGTCCAGGCGATGCGCGACGGCAAGGACTATGACGCCACCTGGGGCAAGCGCATGACCGGCACCGGCCCTTATGCCTGGATGCTCGGTCGCCGGTTCGAGATCGCGGCCGCCAAGCTCGGCTTCCCCAAGACGCGCGCCAAACTGCGCACCGACCTGTTCCAGGCGCCCGCCCCGCACGGCCGGCAACTCAGCCTGTTCTAAGTGCGGCCGCCCGCGACGGAACTCCCGCTTCGTCCCCGTCAGGCTGGGTGGTGTTCCCGCTCCAGCCGTCGGGCGATCTCGCGGGCGACGCTGCACCAGTGGCCTTGGCCCTCCACCTCGCCCGCTGCCGTCGCGCCAAGGCGAGCCATCCCGTAGGCACCGCGTCCATGGGCGGCGATCAGCCGGTCGGCGTCCCGCATCACCGCCGGCCTGAACAGGCAGCGCCACAGCCTGTCGAGCATGGGGGATCCACTTGAGTTTCAGTTCCGGTTTGATAGGACCTGCCGGGACGGGGCGCCACGCGCAGAACCGCACAGCGGCATCATGGGCTTATTGCGCGCGAGGCGCCTTCAGGCCGGCGCCCCTGCGGCGGTCTGGGCCGCAGCGATCTCGCCGGGCGTGAGGAGCCGATATCGCCCCGGGCCGAGGTCGTCCGGGAGGCTCAGGGCGCCCACCCGATCGCGGTGCAGCGCCACTACATGGTTGCCGAGCGCCGCGAACATGCGGCGCACCTGGTGGTAGCGCCCCTCGAGGAGCGTCAGTGACACCTCCAGGGGCGACGAAATTTCCAGAGCGGCCGGCAACAGCGGCTTGCCGTCGCCCGCCAGTGTCAAGGTGCCGGACTTCAGGATGCCGGCCGCGTCGGAACGCAGCGGTTCCGCCAGGGTCGCCCGGTAGCGCCTGGGCGCGTGGCTCTTCGGCGAGATGATGCGGTGCAGCAGCGGCCCGTCGTCGGTGATGAGCAGCAGGCCCGTCGTTTCCTTGTCGAGGCGCCCCACGGTCGAGAGCGGTGGGCGGCGACGGCGCCAGCGGGGCGGCAGCAGATCGTAGACCAGGGGGCCGGCCTCGTCGTGCGAACAGGTGTGGCCGAGCGGCTTGTGCATCATCACCACCATGCCGGGCAGCGGGTCGAGCGCCGAGCCCTCGATAGCGAGCCGCGACGTGAGGTCGTCCGCGAGCTGGACCTTTCGGTCCGCGCTCCCCACCTGGGCCCCATCGAGCATGACGCGGCCGGCTTCTACGAGACCGGCCACCTCGCGCCGCGAACCATAGCCGAGGTTGCCCAGCAGCCTGTCGAGCCGGATCGCGACACTCATCTATGGGCCGCAAGGACCTTGAAGCCGCGCCCCTCGGCCCGGGTCTCGACCCTGGCGAAGAGCGGCTTCAGCACGGATTCGTAGGGCAGATGGCGGTTGGCCGTCAGCCACAGCACCCCGCCGCGGCGCAACGCCTTCGCGGCCGTGGCGACGAAGCCCCGGCCGAGCCCCTGGTCCTCGATGCCGCCCTGGTGGAATGGTGGGTTCATCACCACGAAGTCGAGGTTGGCAAGGCCGGCGGTCCCGGCCCGCAGGTCGGCCCAGCGGATCTCGGCCCGCGGGTCGTCGACGTTGCGCCGGGCCGCCTCCACGGCGCGGCTGTCGATGTCGATCAGCGTCAACGCCTTGACCTTGGGCGACCGCAGGACCGCGTGCGCCAGGACGCCGATACCGCAGCCGAAATCCCCTCCCTTGCCGGCCAAGGGCGGCAAGGTCTCGATCAGCAGCGCGCTGCCGGGATCGAGCCGATCCCACGAGAAGAGGCCGGGCTGCGACCACAGCCCGAGCGCGCCGACGCGCCTCGGTGCCCCCGCCGCGATAGCGGCACCGAGGCCCTCGGGACGCACGGGCCGCCGGCCCGTACAAATCCGGTGATGGCGCTTGCCGCTCTCCTCGAAGGCGCAGCCGAAGGCGTCGAGTTCGTGCGCCAGCCGCGAGCCGCCCTTGTCCTTCGGGGCCAGGACCGTAAAGGGCGCCTCGGGCGCGAGCGCCTGGAGGGCCAGGGCGAGAGCGTAGCGGCGCTCGGTCGTGCCGGGGGGCGCCACCATGACGAGGTCCGTCAGCGATTCGGCCGTGAGCCCCTCGAGGGCATCGGCGCCGGGCACCAGCGGCGACAATTGCATGGCTTCCGCCACGTCGAGCTGCAATCCTTCTGCCGGGCTGCCGTACACGCCCCTCCGCCTTGCCGCGTCCACTTGGTCCCTTTCGCCGTCGATGGTCGGTTCTATAAGGCTGCTCCGCTCCTGACGCCATGACCACGAGGGCGCGCCCCGCCTTGCATCCGGAGCCGGCCGGGTGATCTATGCGGCCCGTGCAGGAGCGCGCCCATGATCAGGGTCCTGGTGATCGAGGATGACGGCGAGACCGCGGCCGAGATCGTCGAGGACTTCACGGCGGCGGGTTTCGCGGTCGAGCGCGAGGTCACCGGCCGGGACGGGCTGCGCCGGGCGCAGACCGACAGCTTCGACGTCATCACGCTCGACCGCATGTTGCCCGAAATCGACGGGCTGACGTTGCTCGACCGGCTGCGCGCCTCGGGCGTCCGCACGCCGGTGCTGGTGCTGAGCGCCCTGTCGAGCGTGGACGAGCGCATCCGCGGGCTGAGGGCCGGCGGCGACGATTACCTGTCGAAGCCCTTCGCGGCGGCCGAACTCCGAGCCCGGGTCGAGGTGCTGGCGCGCCGGCCGCCCGACCGGGAACAGACCACCCTGCGCTGCGACGACCTCGTGCTCGACCTTCTGGGGCGCGTGGCGCGCCGAGGACCGCGGGTGCTCGACCTCGTTCCCCGCGAGTTCAAGCTGCTCGAGTTCCTGGTCCGCCACGCCGGCCAGGTGGTGACGCGGGCCATCCTGTTCGAGCAGGTCTGGGGGTACCGGTTCGACCCCGGCAGCAATCTCGTCGATGTCCATATCGGCAAGCTGCGCCGCAAGGTCGACGGACCGCGCGACGCGCAATTGATCCACACGCTGCGGGGCACCGGATACGTGCTGAAGATCGCGGAAACCGAACCGCCGGACACGCCCGCGTCCGAGCCCGGCGGAGCGGGCGTCCAATGCGGTTGAGACTCTTCCAGACGACGGCCTTTCGCTGGACCTTGGGGTCGGCAGCCGTGCTGGCGCTCAGCCTCACCGCCATGGGGGGATTCTTCTATTGGCAGACCGTGGGATACCTCACCCGGCGGACCGAAACGGCCCTCGTGCTGGAAGCCCGGTCGCTGGCCACGGAGAAGCGCCGCATCGTGGTGGTCAGGATCGACAAGGCGCTGTCGGTCGATCCCCGCGGCATCAAGCTCTACGGTCTGTTCCTGCCGTCGGGCGAGCGCCTGGCCGGCGATCTCGACAGCCTCCCGCATGACCTGCCGCCGGCCGACCATGCCGCGGACGTGACGGTGATGTCGTCGCGCCCCGGTCGGGCCGGGCCCGTCCTGGTCCGGGCCGTCTCGACCACCCTGCCGGACGGCTCGGTCCTGTTCCTGGGCCGGGCTGCCAGCGACCTCCAAGAGATCGACGAGATCGTCACCCGGGCCATGGCGCTGGCCGTGATCCCGGCGATCCTCCTGGCCCTGGCGGGGGGAGCCATCGTCAGCCTGGGGACGCTGCGACGGGTCGAAGGCGTGCGGCGGGCCTGCAGCCTCATCATGGAGGGGGAGTTCCACAGACGCCTGCCGGTGCGGCGCAACCGCGACGAGTTCGATCGGCTGTCCGAGATGGTCAACCTCATGCTGGACGAGATCGAGCGGCTGGTGAGCGAGGTGCGGGGTGCGGGCGACGCCATCGCGCACGACCTGCGGACGCCGCTGACCCGGATCCGCGCGCGGCTCGACCGGGCGCTCGATCCCGATGCGCGCCATGCGCCGGTGCCGGAGGTGCTGCAGAAATCCATCGCCGACGTCGACCAGCTGCTCTCGACCGTGACGGCGATCCTGCGGCTCGCGGAAGTGGAACAAGGCCGCCGTGAGAGCGGCTTCGGCCCCGTCGACCTCGACGACGTCCTCGAGGCGGTCGGCGAACTCTACGCCCCTATCGCGGACGAGAAGGAGATCCACCTCGAGACGCTCCGCCACCCCATGGAGCCGATCCGCGGCGACCGCGACCTCGTGTTCGAGGCGGTCGCCAACCTGGTCGACAACGCCATCAAGTTCACCCCCAACGGCGGCCGGGTGGGGATCGAGCTCCGGAGCGACCGGGGCGGCGCGGTGATCCGCGTCTGGGACACGGGGCCGGGCATCCCGCCGCGCGAAACCGAGGCCGTCATGCGGCGCTTCCACCGCCTCGACCCCAGCCGCCACCTGCCCGGCACGGGGCTCGGCCTGAGCCTTGTCGCGGCCATCGCGCGGCTGCACGGCTTCGTCCTGACGGTCGGGACGCGGGAGGGCGGCGGTTGCGAGGTCGCGATGCGGTGCCCGGCCCCGGAGCCGGCCGGCCCGGAGCGCGCCCGCGCGAGCGCGCCGGCCCCGAGGCTGCAGCTGGAGGACGGTGCGTGACGGGCAGGAACCAGGGAGTTGCCGCTCAAGCCGATGGGGGATGCAGCTTCGCCAGGATGTCCGTTGCGGGAGAGTTGCGATCCGTCCGCGAACGTGAACTGCTGGACCCCGTCGTGATCGGCCCAGTTGAACTCTCCCGCGATCGTGATGGCCTCCCGTTCCCATCGTGGCTCCGGCTATTTCGGCCTCGGTACGGCACCTGCACGGGCAACCATCCCGCATGCCCTGCCGTTGGCCTGCAGATGATCGGACCGGCTCCTCTCCGTGAGGCCGGCCGTCACGGGAACTCATGCATGCTGCCCAAACGCAAACTCGGTACCCAGGGCCTGGAAGTCTCCGCCATCGGGCTCGGCTGCATGGGGATGAGCCAGTCCTATGGCGTGCCGGACGATGCCGAGTCGATCGCCACCATCCACCGCGCGCTCGAGCTCGGCGTGACCTATTTCGATACGGCGGAAGTCTACGGGCCTTTTGCCAACGAACTGCTGCTGGGCCGCGCCCTGAAGGGCCGGCGCGAGGGCGCGGTCGTGGCCACGAAGTTCGGCTTCAAGATCGAGGACGGCAAGGTGGCGGGGGTCGATAGCCGCCCCGCCCATATCGTCGAGGTCGTGGACGCCTCGCTGCAGCGGCTCGGCCTCGACCACATCGATCTCCTCTACCAGCACCGCATCGATCCGGCCGTGCCGATCGAGGAGGTGGTGGGCACGGTGTCGCGGCTGATCACGGCCGGCAAGGTGCGGTTCCTCGGCCTCAGCGAAGCCGGCGCCGCCAATATCCGGCGCGCCCACGCGACTCATCCGGTGTCCGTGTTGCAGAGCGAATATTCGCTGTGGGAGCGCAACCTCGAACCCGAGATCATCCCGCTGCTGCGTGAGCTCGGCATCGGGCTCACGCCCTTCAGTCCGCTCGGCCGCGGCTTCCTTACCGGGACGGCGAAGCGGGCCGAGGACTATCCGGCCGACGATTACCGCCGCACCGACCCGCGCTACCAGGGAGCCAACTACGACGCCAACACCAAGGCGGCGGCGCGCGTCGAGGCCGTCGCGCGCCGCAAGCGCGTGAAGCCAGGCCAGATCGCGCTGGCTTGGCTGCTCGCCAAAGGCCCCGACATCGCGCCCATCCCGGGCACCAAGCGCCGCAGCTTCCTCGAGGAGAACATCGCGGCCGTGTCGATCGCCCTCGACCCGGCCGAAGTCCGGGACCTCGATGCCGCACTGCCGCCCGGATCGGTCGCGGGTCCGCGCTACGGCGCCCGCCAGATGGCCACGGTCGACCGCTGAACCATGAAGCTCAAGGATAGATGCAGATGACCTCCGACCAGACCCCGGTGTGGTTCATCACCGGCTGCTCCACCGGGTTCGGCCGCGCCCTGGCCAGGCTCGTGCTCGACCGGGGCTGGCGCGCCGTCGTGACGGCCCGCGACAAGGCCCGGGTCGACGATCTCGCGGCGGGGCGGGACGGCCGGGCGCTCGCCCTGGCGCTCGATGTGATCGACGACGACGACATCGCGGCCGCGGTCGCGGCAGCCGAGAAGGCGTTCGGCCGCATCGACGTGCTGATCAACAACGCCGGCTACGGCTACCAGTCCTCGATCGAGGAAGGCGTGGCCGAGGAGATCAGGGCGCAGTTCGAGGCCAACGTGTTCGGCCTCTTCGCCATGACGCGCGCCGTGCTGCCCGGCATGCGCGAGCACCGCCGCGGCCACATCATCAACATTACGTCGGTGGCGGGCTTCTGCGGCTTCCCGGGCTCGGGCTACTACGCGGCCTCGAAACATGCGGTGGAAGGCTTCTCGGATTCCCTGGCCAAGGAGGTGGCGCCGCTCGGCATCAAGGTCACCTGCGTGGAGCCCGGACCGTTCCGCACCGATTGGGCCGGGCGCTCCCTGAAGCAGACAAAGAGTCTGATCCCGGACTATGCCGAGACGGTGGCGGCTCGCCTCGCCTCGACCTCGACCAATAGCGGAACCCAGGCCGGCGACCCCGTGCGGGCCGGGGAGGCCATGATGGCGCTCACCGAGGAAGCGAACCCGCCACTCCACCTCGTGCTCGGTCAGTGGGGACACGACGCCGTGACCAAGAAGCTGAAGGACACGCTGGCCGAGATCGAAGGTCGGCGCGACACGGCGCTCGCGACCGACTATCCGCCGAACGAGCGATGACGCGCGCCGGGAACTGACGATCAGCCGTCGAGGTCCTTGCGCATGAAGATCTGCCGGTGGCCCGGAGGGTAATCCTCGAGGATGCCGAAGACCCTGTAGCCGTGCTTCTCGTAGAAAGCCTGGGCCTGGAACGAATAGGTGAAGAGGCGGGCGCGGCCGCAGCCGCGCGTCCGGCCTTCCTCCTCGGCCTCCGACAGGACGCGGCTGCCCCACCCATCCCGGCGCAGCTGTTCCGGCAGCCAGAAGCAGTCGAGGTAGAGCCAGCCCCATCGCGTATAGCCGGTCAGTCCGCCGAGCGCGTCGCCGCCCTCATCGCGGACGAAGGCGCAGAGCGGCCGACGGTCGTCCGGCGTGGCGCACGCCGCGACGTTGAACGCCACGAGCCCGCGCTCGACCATCGCTACCTCTTCGCGGGCCGGCGCTTCCGTCAGGTCGATGTTCAGCGGCATCGTTCCGTTCAACTTTTGACGAGCGGCGCCAGGATCTTGTCGAGTTCGGGCACCGTCAGTTCACCGGAGTGCCTGACCCCGTTGATGAAGAAGGTCGGCGTCGCGTCCACCTTGAACTGCTGGCCCGCCTTGTCGCGCTCCTGGTTGACCTGATCGTAAAGCTTCTGGTCCTTGAGGCAGGCCTCGAAGGCATCGTGCGTGATGCCGGCCTGCTTCACCGTGCTCTCCAGCGCCTCGACCGGTTTCGGCACGAAGGCCCAGTTCTTCTGCTGCGTGAACAACAGGTCGACGATGGCGTTCCGCTTGTCTGGGCCGGCGCAGCGGGCCAGCATGAAGCCGGCCGTGGCCAGGGGATCGAGCGGAAACTCGCGCAGCACGAAGCGCACCTTGCCGGCGTCGATATATTTCGACTTCAGCGTCGGCCAGGTCTCCTGGTGGAACGCCGCGCAATGCGTGCAGGTCATCGACGCATATTCGATCATGGTGACGGGGGCGTCCTTGGCACCGAGCCAAAGGTCGGGCAGCGTGGGCTCGACCATGAGTTCGCCGGTCGGGACCGACGCTGCAGCGGCCTGGGCCAGGGCTGGACCCGAGGACGGCAGAGCGCCGGCCGCCAGGAGGCCGGCGGCCGCGGCGATCCTCAGGAACGATCGGCGAGCGGTGGGGGCGGAACCTGGCATGTGAACCTCTCTTGCCATGCGACGAACCCGAACGGCGCGGCTCGCCTCGGCCGAATGCTTAGGGCAGAATGGGCGGCATGGAAATCCTCATGCCATCGGACGCTATGCGGCAACCAAACAGGCTCTGACCAACCTACTTGGTGGAATGTTGAGCAGCGTTGATTCCGCCTCGAACGAGCGGATCGACCGTGGCGTAAGCCATGCAGGGCTGCTCAGCGCGCCCCCAGGGCCCGCGCGCCGAGCCGCACCAGCGCCCCGCGAAGGGCCTCGTCCTGGATGCCGCCCGTGAGATCGCGGGCCTGCGCGACGGCCCCGGGCGCAGGCGGCGGAGGGGTGATGGGCACGGGCCGGCCCTCGAGCGGAGCCTGGCGGAGCACTATCCTGCCGATGCAGCGCCAGCCGAGATGGGCGTTGATGCGCTCGATCAGCATCGGCGCCAGATGCTGCAGTTCGAGCGCGAACGCGCCTTCCACCCGCACCACCAGCGTGGCCGGGGCGCGTGCACCATCCTGGCGGGCCGGATCCGCAGCAGCTTTCCGCGACCATTTGATCTGCACGGGTTCGGCGAAGGAAGCTACGCGCGACCCGGCGATGTCGGGCCAGCCAGTGATGATGTCGGCCTCGCCGAAGCCGTAGCGGGCCAGCGCCGGTGCGATGCAGCCGTCGACCCAATCGGCCAACGGCCGGCTCCAGTTTTTTCCCCGTCCCGTGCCGCTCATGCGCTGGAGCTTCCTCGCGATCCGAAGTGCTGCTAGCAGACGGGTCCCTCGGCAGGACCCTACCACCACCCCCATGACCGCGTCTCCTGCCATCACGGCCGCCCTGCTCGGCTGGTACGACCGCCACCGGCGCGACCTGCCGTGGCGCGCCCGGGGACGCGTGGAACCCGACCCCTACGCGGTCTGGCTGTCCGAGGTGATGCTGCAGCAGACCACCGTGGCGGCCGTGAAGGGGTTCTATGCGCGGTTCCTCGCCCGGTGGCCTGATGTGGCGGCGCTGGCCGCGGCGCCACGCGAGGAGGTCCTCAAGGAATGGGCCGGCCTCGGCTATTACGCCCGGGCCCGCAACCTGCACGATTGCGCGGCCGCGGTCATCGAGCGCCACGGCGGCCGCTTTCCGAGCACCGAGGCGGAACTGCGCACCCTGCCGGGCATCGGCGACTACACGGCCGCCGCGGTGGCGTCGATCGCCTTCGGGAGGGTCGCGACCGTGGTGGACGGCAATGTCGAACGGGTGGTGGCGCGTCTCCACGCCCTGGAGACGCCGTTGCCGGCTGCCCGCACCGAGATCCGCCGGCTGGTGGCGGCCCTGGTGCCCGGGGACCGCCCCGGCGATTTCGCGCAGGCCACCATGGATTTCGGCGCGACGCTCTGCACGCCGAGGGCGCCCGCCTGCGCGATCTGCCCCGTCGCCAGCCTCTGCGCGGCGCGCCGAGCCGGCACCCAGGCGCTCTACCCGAGGAGGCTGCCCAAGAAAGCCACCCCGCAGCGCTTCGGCGCCATGGCGGTCGTGGAGCGGCCGGATGGCGCCGTGCTGGTGCGGACGCGGCCATCCAGCGGGCTGCTCGGCGGCATGACGGAGTTCGTCGGTTCGGACTGGGGGCCCGACGCCCCGGATCCGGACGCTTTCGCAAGGGCCTGCAACGTCACCTTGCGTCCGACCGGCCGCGTCGAGCACGTGTTCACGCATTTTGCGTTGCAGCTCGACGTCTATACGGGCGTGTCGATCGGCATCCCGTTGCTTGAAGGACACCGGTGGGTCACGCCGGAGCAGCTCGGCCGCGAGCCCATCCCCAACGTCTTCGGCAAAGTCTGGGCCGCGACGCGAGACGCTGAATCAGCGGTCGTCGCGCTCGGCGCGGACCGCCTGGGTCTCGTAGGCCTCGAAGGATCCGATGAGGAGCGTGGCCGACAGGGCGAAGATCGCCAGGCAGATACTCGCCGAGCCGTCGGGCATCGGGACGATCTTGCCGAAGCCGAGCGCGGCGGAGCCCACGCAGAGCGCGAGTAATGCTAAAATCCACCGTAACATGGGTGTGCTCCGCGTGCCGAGAGGGCTTGGCGATCACGGAGTGGCAATGCCGCAGCGGGTGGACGGGTTCCTGTTGCGCCGATTATAAAGTAGGTTAACGCCTCGGACGATCGCCGCCGCCGGCTGGCCGCGGGTGGCCCCCTTCGGCTCGGCAGTCCCGCAGCGCATTGACACCCACCTGTGCACGGGCTAACCAGCGCCACTCATCCACGTGGGCCTGGGCTCACGGGGTGATTTTGCCTGGAGCCGCAAGGGCTCGGGCGACGCACCCGTGGCCGTTCCCACACCATTCGGTGAGCTGCCTGTCGGCCGGATCGCGAGATCCGGCGAAGGAGGGCGCGTTCCTCAACTTGTGCGAACAGAGGACGCGATGACCAAGCGCTTACAATCCAAGTACAAGATCGACCGCCGGCTCGGCCAAAACATCTGGGGCCGCCCGAAGAGCCCGGTCAACCGCCGCGAATACGGCCCCGGCCAGCACGGCCAGCGGCGCAAGGGCAAGCCGACCGATTTCGGCACGCAGCTCAAGGCCAAGCAGAAGATGAAGGGCTATTACGGTAATATTTCCGAAAAGCAGTTCCGGAAGTATTACGCCGAAGCGATCCGCCTCAAAGGCGACTCGTCGCAGAACCTTGTCGGCCTGCTCGAGCGCCGCCTCGACATGGTGGTGTACCGCTGCAAGTTCGTGGCCACGATCTTCGCGGCCCGCCAGTTCGTGAACCACGGCCATATCCGCATCAACGGCAAGCGCGTCAATATCGCGTCCTACCTGGTCAAGGTCGGCGACAGGATCGAGGTGAAGGAGGCGTCGCGCGAGCTCGCCATCGTGATCGAGGCCGGGCAGCTCGCAGAGCGCGACGTGCCGGATTATTTCGAGCACGACGCGTCCAAGAAGGCCGCCACCATGACCCGCGTACCCGGCCTCACCGAGGTCCCCTACCCGGTCCACATGGAACCGAACCTCGTGATCGAGTTCTATTCACGCTGATCGAAGCCGAATAGGACGACAGCGAAGGCCGCCTCCGGGCGGCCTTTCTCGTTTCCGCTCTAGCGGACGCGTTGGTGGTCGTAGAGCGAACCGATGGTTATCGGGAGATCGACGTCGTTCTCGAGACCACAGGATGGTCGTCGCCGAAACCCCTTCCGGTTTCCCAGATCTGAGCACGACACGCTCAGCTTCCGATATGCCACGACCGACCGCTTGGGCAACATCGCACCACTCTACGTCATTTTCACTGTCAACGCCGATCGCACTGTCACGCTCGTGCATGTTGAAGAAATTCAGTCGTACTGGCGACGCAGCCTCTTGCGGATGAGAACAAAACGAGTACATTGCCATCTGTTGCAGGGCGGTTCCGCCCGTGTCAGAAGGATGTGACGCCGTGAGCCAAGCCAATCTCCGCCTGGTGGAAGGGACTTCCGTGGACAAGACCAAGGCGCTCGACGCAGCGCTGTCGCAGATCGAGAGGGCCTTCGGCAAGGGCTCGATCATGCGGCTCGGCAAGAACCAGAAAGCCGTCGAGATCGAGACGGTCTCGACCGGGTCGCTCGGCCTCGACATTGCGCTCGGCGTCGGCGGCCTGCCGCGCGGCCGGGTG
>JAABUJ010000592.1_pt1 | contig 67813 bp, 60 predicted proteins | sample 5559131 | NCBI WGS metagenome assembly JAABUJ01 (sample SAMN10711875, study PRJNA513366) | rock metagenome | isolation source: Antarctica rocks | place: Antarctica: Victoria Land, Mt New Zealand nord | collected 2016-01-07 | reverse complement strand
ACTTCTTATGCTGAGTTCTTGAACTTTAATAGCTTAATGATAAAGTTCATGATAACAGACTCTCAGAGTGCATTCAGTGCATTTAATTATGTTATCTTATTGTAATGCTTATCTTTCTGAATCTTATTGCATCAGCATGAATCACATCTGACAATGTATTTCATAATTTAATTATAAAAATCATCTATGTTGCACCTTCTTTATACAAGATCTTCTGTATGTTTAACTTCTAGATGCTCATCAGCCCTGCTGTCATAACATACTTTAATGAGTTCATTATCTGTCAAGAAAGCATTCTTCATCTTAAATGTTGCTGCTAAGTCTTTTGTGAGTGTTTCTTTCTTGTTTTTGCACAGAATTTCAGCATAAATCATTTTCACTTCTTTATGATCAGATTATCTACTTAAAGTGTCTGCATCATCATTCTCATTACTCTTCTTATAATAAATCTGAAATTCAAAGTCTGCTAACTGTTCTGCTCAGCAAATCTGTTGTCAGTTTAGTTATTTAATTATTGTGAAGTTTCTCAGATTCTTATGATTCATAAAGATCTAAATAGACTTGCTTATATCTGCAAGATAAGATCTTCAATCTTGCAGTACTTTCACTATTGCAAGAAGTTCTTTATTGTAAATCTTATATCTTTTCTCAGATTCTGATAACTTTCTAAATCAATATGCAATAGACTTCTTCTATTCATCTTTGATCTGATATAAATATGCTTTAACTGCAAAATCTAATGCATTGATTTTCAGTATCTTCTTACATACTTAATTAAATATTCACAGATGTGCTGTTTCACTAAGGCTTTTCTTTAATGCATAAAATACATTCTTTTATTTCTTATCTCAATGTCATCTCTTATTCTTGCATGTCAAACATGTAAGAGATTCTGCAATTCTTATATAATTAAATATGAACTTTCAATAGTAGTTTGTTAGTTCTAAAAAGACTTGTACTTTCTTAATCTTTTGTAATGTAAATCAGTTTCAGACTGTCTCTGTCTTTTTGAGATTCTTCTTGATCTGATTAAATTGAATGACATACTTTAAAAACTGTATTTTCTTAATTTTGAATCTGCTTTTTAACTTTTTCACATACATAGCTTGTTCATTGAGCTTTGCTAGAATCTTATATACATATTTGTAATGTGTCTTAAGATTGTCTGAATAGATCAGAATATCATCAAGATATGTAATTACAAAATTATCAAGATATTCTCTCAATATGTTGTTGATGAGTCTCTGAAAGATAGCTAAGACATTTTTAAGCTTAAATGACATAACAGTGTACTCATAGTGTCTGTATCTCATTCAGAATGTCATTTTCCATTCTTTGTTCTTCTTTATGTGTACACAGTAGTACACTTTCTTCAGATCTAAACTCATAAATCACTTAGCTTTCTCTAGTCTGTCTTGCAACTCTTCTATTAATGATAGAGAATAACTATCTTAATAAGTTATCTTGTTAAGTTGTCTATAGTCAACACAAAGTTGCTTGATGTCATTCTTCTTTAATATAAACAGAATTGAATATTCTGCTGATGACTTTAATGATTTGATAAATTCTCTCTTTAAATTCTCAGCAAGATAGTCTCAGACTTTCTTTAGCTGATTCTCATTCATGAGATAAAGTAACATTCACTTTAATTTTCTTCTCTTTAGTAACAGTATTTCATGATCTCAAGACTTATGCTCTGATAAGCTCTTTTTCAGTTGTTTAAAAACATTATATGCATTCTCTGTTACATAGAGTTCTTTATTGATTCAGTTAATCTGTGAATTCTTTTTGTGTAATTAGAGCATTCCTAGTATAGTGTCATACTTGACTGACTTAAGAACATCTAGTTTTAACTTCTGTGAATCATTCTTTATTATAACTTCAATATAAACTTCTTTATAAATTCATTTGTATTCTTCATTAATCATATACACTTATGTGAGCTTAGACACTCACTGTAATGTTAGTTCTTATTGAAAGAAATGAATACTCATGCTATACTATGCTGTCTAGTGAAATCCCTAAACTATGTTGTCTATGAGCACATCTTGATCAAGAGAGTTACAGAAGAAGTAGAAAGAATGTTGACTGCAGTTAATGTAAGCAGAGTCTTTACTCAGTTTCTGATGCTAATTCTACTCTGCTTCATAGAAGCAGCTAGAACACTGCTTCTCAACATTTTTACTTGATGAGGCTGCATCTATTGACTCTCACTGACAGCAAACACCAGATGACTAAACACATTGTTAAGAGTTCAACAAATCATTTAAGAGTTTAACTAATCATCAACAGTGAGTCTTATGAATTCAATGAACTGCTCAAAGATTCATCTAAACAGAGACTTGATAAATCTGTTGACAATCATCTCTTAACTGAGCACAAAGTCTATCTGAATCTGATTGTGCTTATGCAGATTGCAGATGTTGTGATAGAAGACATTGATGTACTTTAATTACTTATGTACATATGCATTCTTAATCAAGATCAAGACAGCTTGATTGTCTTCTCTGAACTGAATAAATAAAAAAGCTTAATGAGCTTTGTTCTCTTAAATGCTCACACAGTGTGAGTTAACTTCAAGATATTTATCTATGTTTATGTCTCTTAACATCTGTTCAAGTCAGATCTCAGTCTTTGCACACATTGACATAATTATGTATTTGACCTCAGTGATCAAGATGATGACAGACTTCTGCTTTTGACTTGTTCACAACACTGATTCATCTTTAAGCATGTAGACACATTCTAGAATTAATTTCTGATTCTGTTTGTCTGAAGCATAGTTGAAGTCAGAGTATTTAAGCATTGCTTGACTTTCACTAGAGCTGTACATGATGCTGAGATTGATGATTGATCTTACATACTGCAGTAGTCTCTTGAGTGTGTGTTCATGATGCTTTGCAGAATTGCTAAGATATTGACTTAATTGATTTAGTATGAAGATGATATCTGACTAAGTATGAATTGCTGTGTACATTAAACTTTTAATTGTCTGTTAATACTGTCTTTGATCTATTCTTTAGTCAGTTAAGTCAGCAAAACAAAGAACATCATATTCATTAAGTGAAATGCTGATGGCTCTGTGCTTATCAGGTTGCATATGAAGATTCTTTAGTATCTTGTTTATGTAGTGAGTCTGATTTAGGTGCAGAATTCTCATTTTGTGATTGTGTATAACTTAAATGTCAAGAATTTTCTGTGTCTTTCTTAAGTTCTTAACTTTGAACATGCTCACAAGAGCTTGCTTAAATCAGAGAATGTGTAGCAGATTTGTTGAAGTCACAACAATATTGTTTACATAAAGAAGCAGCATGATTCTTTTAATGCTGTAAAGAAGAAGACAGAGATCAGTCTTGCTTTAATGAAAACTTAACTTAAGCAGTTTGATGACACATTGTTCATGTCAGTTCTGTGTGACTTGCTTAAGATCATAAAGGCTGTGCAGTATGCACAGAACACAATTAGATGTGACATTGACTTTAGAAGAGAGTGTTATATAGATTGTTTTCTTCAGAAAGAATTCTGTGAAGATGTTATTGACATTCACTTGATGACACTTTAAATTCTTGAGTGCAATGATAGTCAGAAAGACTTGCAAGATGTTAAACTTAACAGTGAGAGCAAAGATGTTCTTATAGTCAACACTGTATGTCTGTGAGAAGTCTCTTGCCACAAGTTTTGTCTTGAGCTTGTTTAAGAATTCATTGATGTTCAGCTTAAGTTTAAAGATTCACTTACTGATCACAATGTTAGCTCTTCTTAGTGACACAGTCTCTTTTCATGTTTCATTTACTGTCAAGGCTGTCAGCTCTGCATAAATAGCATTCTTTTACATTTCTTTTCAGATTGAGTCTCTCACTGCTTCAGCATAGATGACAGATGTCAGAATGTCAGGTCTGATCATAGAATCTTCTTTGTCTGCAGAGAATGCTGTAAGTGTCAGCATAGCTCTTAATATTTTAATTAAGAGCTCATTTACATCTTAATCATCATTGTTGTTGTCTCTCTTTTGTTTTGAGATCTTGATGCACAGAAAGGTTCTGACTTCTTTAAGTGTCACTGTCTTAACTTAATTAGTGTTGATCTTCTTATCTAATGACTTATCTAGATTAACTGCAGTCAACTTAACCTCATGTTGTTTATCTTAAGACTTGTTAACCTTGATCATGATCAAGTCAGGCTGCATCTTACTGTTCTAAGTCATGAGTGCCTAATCTGAAGCTGTAACCTTCACAATGATTGACTTCTTTCATAAATATTCAATGAATTTTCTGTCTAAAAAAACATTTAATGTCTGTCATTGCAGTTTAAGATCAACAGTGCCTCTCTTTTCACTTTCAGCAAACTTCACAGCATGATTCTTAATGATGCACTTAAGATCTGAAGCTCAAAGCTGATACTGCTTTGTGATTTTCTCAATGTAGTTTATAAAGACTCTTACTTGTCCTCAATTCATGAACTTGTTGCATCTATCTTCAGATAGTAACTTGAGATCAATGTAGCTGTAGCACTTGCATTCTCATATATAAATGTAATTGATGAATAACTTCACACTGATGAAAGCTTTCTCAGAAGTCATTTGCTTGTCATTAATTAAGAAATTAGTTGCTGTTTAATTGTGAAGATAGGCATCTGTCTGTGCTGTCTGCACTTAGAACTTTATTGACAGTTATGTCTCTTTAATCATGATATACACTGAGTTCTCTGTGATTTGAATGATTCTTTTGACAACATCATTCTGAATTGACATGTAGAGCACTGTGTACTGCAGTATGATGTCAAGAGACTTGCATCAGTCATTTAGAGTGAATTTTAACTTCATTTCATTGTTGCTTTGTACAGCAAGAATCTTTGCATCAGTTTAAAGTTCAGTCTTCAGCTGTCATTTTTGCAGTGTCTGTGAGACCTCATCATATTGCTTCAGTGATATCATTTATGTCTTCTGAGAGTGATTATCTACTATCTTCAGAAAGTACTGATATTCATTAAATGACAAGAATAATGAGCTGCATATGTCAATGAAGATAAGAACAAGAATGTTAGTCTTTCTTTTGCTTATGATGTGATCTTACTTGTTGATGAACTTAATCAGAACACAAACCTCACATATAGTCTTGTTGTTCTCAACAATAAGAATTGACTTTTCAAGAATTGTCATCTTGTAAAGATCACACAGCTTCACAGAATTAAGATGAACAAATTGTCAGTGTCAAAGTCTGTAAGCCTTGATCTTTTTATTTAATGATGCAGTGTTGACTTCTGAGAAATTGATCATGTTGTTGTGCAGACTTATGTCTGAAGCAGCTGTGAGAAAAGCAGTCTCTGAATGTGATGTGTGCACTGCAGATATCAGAGCAAATTCATTAAGACTCTTTGCAATGTGCTTAACTATATAGACTCTGTCTTACTCTGACACTTTTATTATAGTCTTGCTGTGCTTATCACACATTTAAAGACAGTGTTAATTAAAGCTTCTATGCAGTTTCATTTTGCACATTCACTTTCTTAAGAGAAGATTGACCTCAAGTTTAGACATATAAAGTGTTGAACTCAGCCTTACAGAATTTTCTGACTTAACTTGCATAATAATCACTTCACAATAGTGAGAGTATAAATGTCTTTTCTTAACTCTAATTTGTCAGCATCTCATTTATATGAGGAAATCACTGAAGAGTTGAAGTTAATTAATTATGTGCAAGAAGAATTCAGAATCTGCAATTCATTCAGATTTAAACATCTTACTGACAGTCTTCTTAAACAGAACAGCAATTTCATTGCTGACTTTCTCTTTCTCATTAAATTCAGAAAAGAAGTCATCATCATTACTGTCACTGACTTCTGCATTAAAGACTCTGTATCTCTTTTCTTTTTCTTTATAGACTGACTTCTGATACAACTTAACTGCAGTTAATCTGTGCAGCTTGATTACAGTTGACCTGCTTGTCTTCTTTTAAGTATCTTGCTTGATGTCAGAAAGAAATTCACAATCTTTAATGAAGTAAAAGTCATTGCAAAGAAAGCACTTAATAAAGTAATAAGAAGAATGATCACTGTCTGAGCTGAATGATCTGCAATAGTGTTGCTTAATATTAGCTGTGTAATGATTTGATGAACTGCAGTTCTAATTCATTAAACATTAATCTTCTTTCTGTTTATCTGTTCACAAGACAATGACAGTCTCATCAATCTTAAGCTGTGCCTCTTTCTTCTAAAGCTTTTACAGATCTCTCTTGATGTCTGAATTGTTCTGAGTATCAATGACATTGCAGATCACAACATACTCATCTGACAGCACTTAAAGCAGTATTTAAAATCATCATTCTGATTTAAACAACTCAGTCATGTCAGACTGAGTTGCAGCAATCTTTCTGTCAAGTTTGCTCAGATAAGTCTATGCTTCTTTAATGAACACATTCTCTGACATCTTGTACTCAACAAACTTCATTAAATATTGTCTTTCAGTCATCTGCAACTTCTTCTTGTATTTAGACTTTAGCACATCTCAAACATTCTTTGCACTAATCTTGTTCATCAGATATTCTTGATTATCTGTATTGATGCAGATAATAAGTCAATATAAGATCTTTACATCAGTTTTCTGACTTCTGAAGCTGAAATTGCTGAGAAAAAACATGACTAAGAATTCACTGACAGAAATGTTGACTGCTAAGACTTCAACAATATTTTATAGATCTTCTTCTATCAGTTATCTTCTCATAAAAGTGAATCATTGATTGCAGTTCTCACAAGTGAGAATTGAGACAGATCATCACTTTGTAAAGAAGTTGTTGAAGTTCATTGTGATGATAGTTGGCATGTAGTATAAGAAGTGAATAAAGTAAAGTAACAATGTATGCATTGAAGATAATGTAAATAAAACAAATAGAAAGCTTTTATATCTCTTGTTCTGTGAGGTGATAGTGCTTATTTGTTCTAATAACTTGTACTAAGCTGCTAATGAACAGTGCTTCTGTGAGCAACTGTAAGTGCTGATTTTTGCTGAGACTGATTCTTCTTGAATCTTCTGAGTCAAACATACTCAGCTACTGAAGATGCTTGTTTGTCTAACAGATACATATCAAGCTGTCATCACTGTGCTGATTTCATTAAAGTCAGATTTATCACAAACCTCAATAGTCAGTAACACTGCTAAAGCTGAATTCACTGTAAATCTTAAAAGTCTGCAGACTCAGCTGCTGCATACACTAAAAGTATGCACTTTCTCTGAAAAGCTTCTTGCTAACTGAATTTATAATCTATTGAAAGAAATGAATACTCATGCTATACTATGCTGTCTAGTGAAATCTCTAAACTGTGTTGTCTATGGGCACATCTTGATTGAGAGAGTTACAGAAGAAGTAGAAAGAATGTTGACTGCAGTCAATGTAAATAGAGTCTTTACTTAGTTTCTGATGCTAGTTCTACTTTGCTTCATAGAAGCAGCTAGAACATCACTTCTCAACAGTTCTAGTCATTTAATTGCTTTCTGTAAGATAAAGTTATTGATTGTTTCTGAATCTATTATTGCTTAAAGTTGTTTCTTCAGTGATATCTTAATGTTAACTTATATCTTTTAATCATTATCAGTTCATTAAGACATTAAAAGCTTCTTTATCTTTAGTTCTGCTGAGAAAGCTTAAGATTTTTTAACTTCTTTAAACTCTTTACTTCTATTGAAGTTTCTTAAGTTCTGTCTGTACTTCAAAGTTCATCTTATGATTCAGTAAACTTTCTTCATAGTTCTTTGAATCATATCAGTTCTTTATCAGTTGTAATCAGTTTTGTGTAGTCATCAGTTTCTTTTCTAACAATTTGTTTTGAGTGTTGATACATCTTATATTGATCATATTTATGTTGAATGAAATTCTTTAGTGCTTTTACTTTGTTAAGAAACTTAAATGACATATATTCTTCTGTATGCATTCATTGTTCTTCTGTGAGCATCATATAATCTGTAAATAGACATATCTTAATTTCATAATCTTTTCTTAATCACTTTAACATTTCTCAATCTTATATTGTGAGTCATATCATTGTCATCAGCTCTTCTAGCTATACAGCTGTCATTTCTGCTTCATGTCATTTATTAACAGTAACTTCTTCTTAAAGTGTCTGCTGCTGTTCTTTTAGCAGACTTTTACATCATTTTAAATATTAATTCTTAAGATGCTCATAGCTCTGCTTAAATTTCATGTTGACTTTTTAGTTGTCAACATTCTCTGAATTCACATTTAAATTCAGATACATTTAGATAAGATCTTCTTGATCTTAAACTTCTGCAGTGTCTATCTTCTAAATTTTATAAATATCAATCTCTTCAATCTTGTTTGAGTTGTCTCTGACAACTTTCTCTAGAATAGCTAATCTCTTCAATTTGCTCATCATGACATAATTGATACTATGTCTCTTTTTAAGCTTCTGTAATCATCATTCAGCTTCATCTTTACTGCTTATATGCACAAAGCAGTTGTTGTTGTATTAGGCTGTTCAGCTCAGTTAATCATGCATTATCACTGAGTTCATCATTGTAACTTCTTTTCTCTGTTATTGAGATTTCTTGCAATTTCTGACAAGATGTTCAGATTTATCACAGTTATAACATTTATGAATCTCTGCTCATTGAGTATAAGACTTAGTGAGTCATCTATTATAACATTTATGCTTCACTAATTTAGCTTGTGACTTCTGATTGTGCTTCTCAATATTATTGAGATTCATCAGATCTTCTTGCATTCTGATAATGAACTGTTGTTTTCACATTCTTAAAGCTGTATAAGATCTCATCTTCTTCATTCATCATTCTCACTGTTAATTGTCAATGTTAATAAAGATATCTATCATCTCTTAAAGTTCTTTGAGGCAGTCTCTTCAGGCTATCTTATCTTTAATATCTTCACTTAATTCTCAATAGTATTGTGATATTAAGACATCATCATCTTAGTCAATTAAGATCACAATGTGCTGAAACTCTGTCAAGTACTTAGCTGCTAACTTGTTCATCTTTAACATGTAAAGTTGTTGTTTCACTGCTCTTTTCTCATCAATCACTTCAAAAATCTTTCAAAGTTCTTTTTTAAACTTCTTAAAGTTACTAAAGATCAACTCTTTGTCAATGTCTTATTTCTTTGATGACTTATCTAGAAACTCATGCAGTTTGAGATTAACTCAGTTGAATGCTGCATCTTTAAAATAGATTACTGTGTATAGATCTTTATTCATTTCAGAGTTAAACTTCTTCTAATTGAAATTTATGTACAGATTGAGCTTTATTAAAAAGCTTCACAACTTTTTATGTTCATTACTGAACACATTTGACATCAATATCTTCAGTATGTTGTTCATCTCTTATAGATCTTTAAGACTCTAAAGATTGATTATACTGATGAAGACTGCTTTCTGTGTACTAAAGATTATGCTTATATTGTAAGAATATTCAATGTGTTATGTCTTAATTGAAGATTTCTCTGATATAGAGGCTAAAGATTAGAGCTTATGATATAAGAAAGTTTCAGATATGTTGAGTTAACTGATAGCTAATAGTATGTTAAGTAATAATTACATTAAATATGTTTATCTTCTTAAGAAAGATGATCTATATATATATTAGACTGCTTATCTTGCTCATTTATAAGCATCATAAGTTAGTTTACTCAGCTTACTTGTAAGCACTGTAAGCTTACACTGAGCTGTACACCTTCAAGATATAATTCACTGAATCTACATGTTCAATGAGCCTATTAGAATGATGGCTGTAACACTGCTTAATTATCTATATATATGTTTACTGTTTAAAGCTTTAATTTCATTATTTTCATTATATTTATTATGCTCATCATCATAATCAGACTCTGTAGCTTCATCATATACACTGTGAATATCTTATCTATACTTATGTATATCATGCATCTTAAATCTCTTTTTAATGTCACTATCATCACATTTATCTGACTCTCAATGTCACTGCTATTCATATAGATATTTAACATCTCTCAATCTCAATAAAGTTTGTTAATATTATATTTACAGACAGCTTCATCTGCATTGTTGTTTATGTGAATAGTTAAATCATTTCATCATAATAATATAATATAAAGCATTCTAAATTTCAAGTTGACTTCTAATGAAAGTTATATCTGCATTTTATAATGAAGCTGCAGACATTTCAATGAGCTCTTTCAGCAAAGCTTCTTTATAAAGTTAAGTTTGATTTTCTTTATTAAAGTGTAAATTGATGCAGTAACAATGTAAAGCATAAACTTTCTTAGTGTTTTCTTTAGCTGCTATTTCATTAAAAAAAGAAAGAGTTTTATATTCAGTGCTGAGCTCACTGTTATGTGAAAAATCTTCATTATAATAACTTCTGCTCATTACTGTATGACTGTCAGTTTCTAAAAAATTTATTTCTGTTATATAATTGTTCTGTGCTCACTGTCTAAACTGTATTAGATTAAGCAGCAGTACAGAATCAGTAACAGCATCATTATTATATAAAGTTTCTGTAAATTCTTAAGTTTAAAGTCTTATATGAAGTCTGTCAACACTGCTAGATCTTTGAGACTTGTTGTAACTCAGATCTGAATGTATTGTATGTGTACATCTCATTTTAAATGTAAATTTAAGATGACTTTCAGCACTCTGCACATCAGTGATGTCTGTACTGTGTGTATGTTTAGAATCAGCTTCACTGTTATGTCATGTCTTGTGAGACAGTTTGTGAAGTGAATAAACTCATATTTAACTAAGACAAAAATAAAGACATATTTTTGAGCTCACTGCTCTGTGCAGCTGTGTACTGTGTGCAAAGTAATACAGTTCTTTTCTGCTGACTTTTTTATCATTATAATGTTTACATCATCAATTTAACTTGCTGCTGTGGCTCAAAGCTGTGACAGAGATAGAATATTATCTTATTTACACAAAACATTATGTAAGACATGACTTCTACACTAATTTTCATCAGCAGTCTTCAGACTTTTAAATTAAATTCTTATCTTGCATTCTGCAGCTCAACAATATTGAGATTAACAAAGTCTTTTACATTTAAATCTTTTTCTGTTTGCTTCTTAAGCATATATCTTAGACTTATTCTAACTCTTTATACATTAATATGTGCATTTGTTCTCTCAGACTATATAGACAGTGTTTTCAGCTAAGACTTGATCTTATTTCTTAAATAATGATTGCAGATCAGAGCTCAGTAAAGAGATAAAATTTATAGAATCAGCAGTTACTGTTATTGTATATTATGTCTTGCAGATTTATAGCAAGCTATTCTTCTATTTTGCATTATCTGTAGAAATCTCTTTCTGACAGACTGATTATGTCTTGTAGAAGATTTTGTCTGCTATATCTTTAATTAGACAGTGTAGTCTGATTATTTTCTATTAATTAAGCTTTTTATTCTCTCTTAAGTCTAAGCAACATCACATTCATCATTATCTTCACACTCAGTAATGACATCAGATCTCAGTGTGAATGAGATAGATATTAAAAGATTTTCTTGTTCTTACTATTTTGTTCATGCTGAAGCTTCATAGTCTCAGAGCAAATGTAAGCTCAGAGATGTTCTGTTGTAGTGCTAGAATGATATCACATCTATTGATGAAAACTCTTCAGCATAGAGTTCACATTGATTTTGGGCCTGAGTACAGGTCAGATAGCATTGTACATCAGATGATTTTTGTATTCTAGTATTTTCTGAAGGTCTCTTGGCTCTCCTGACAAGCAGAAGGTTCATAGCTGGCAGCATGTACAGCTGGACCTCATCGCCAGCCTCCTAAAAGCATGTGATTACGAGTTTTGGACGCGCTGGCCAAATTGAGTTACGCGAATGATGTAGCTACTCTCGACGCTGATGTAAACATTTCAAGGTCGTTCATAGAATCCAATTACGCGGACGAGCACAGACATGCTCGCAGCTCAGAAGCGTGTCTTTACCTCTATTTTCCCCACATCATCGGCTGCGACCACAGTCCCTACCCCAGTAGCCACCCCGGTCTTAGGCTCTACCGGTGAAGGACAATCCTTTGGAGGCCCTCAAATCCCTTTGTCGCCAGACCTATCATCGCCTTCAGATATCGGTGCAGAACACATCAAATGGAATCGAGCATGGCATATCGCAACCAGCTTCTTGAAACTGCCAGAGGAGCAAATCACATATGTACACGCCAACCTGGATGAAAACCAATTAAGAGGGCATTGGATGAAGGAGGGCAATACGGAAGTTTCTCGAGCGGTGTCCTATCTCTTCTCCTCGCCCGGGACGCATCATCAGGACGGCGACCTAGTGGCATGGTATACCAACGACGTCAGACGTCATTTCCTCGCCTATGTAAGACCAGTGGTCACTCAGGTGCGTGCGTCAACGACAATCCAGCTACAAATCTATCGGACTGATGGGGACGTAGTATCTTCAAAAGGCCGGGGATCCTGGTACCGCTCTCACGACATTTCTACGCACGTTGCAAGTGGCTCAGGCAATCTATCTCTATCCTCTACACAACTGGCTTCTCTCTACGATCGAGAATGCTGCGAAGATCGCGTCAAGGTTTCTTGGTGATTTCCACGCCATTCTTGCCTACTCGCTACCGAGACAGACGATCTCTGACCTCCTTGCTGAGGCGCTGACTACGGACGGCTCGATAGTACTTGGATTGCAGTCTAGTTCGCGTGGAGAAGAGACGGATGCAACCCCTGAAGCAAAGGAACGTATATTTAGGATTGTGAGAGGATGTCATAGCGTTGGCTTGGGTGGAGACGCCGCGCAGAGAGTGTTTGCTGATGTGATGAATAATCTAATGACCGAGTATGTTAAGAGTACATATGCTGGAGAGTGGGAGTCGCCGTCAACAGTGAGTGACGATCTACGAAGCTGGACGGAAAACCGCTTCGCACGATTCGTTGTGGAGGTCCTTGAATGCCTCAAAACTGCCGACGGTGGGGACAATACGAACGTGAGTGCTTACAGCGTCAGCCTGAGCGACGTGGAGAAGTGGCAAGAGATGGGTATCAATAGGCTGGGGGCCCTTCGCGTTACGGAACTGTTCAACATCGTGGTTGACTGGGATGGTAGCAAAGGTGCGATTGAAGATCTCAAACATTACATTACGACACCTCTCGCTCGGACCCATCTGACGAGCTCATTTTCCTCCGTTCTCTCGTCGCGGCTGCTACAACCAGGAGCGTCCACAATCGAGATATTGCAAGTGTACATCTCCATCATCCGGGCTTTCGCCACCCTCGACCCAAAAGGGGTACTTCTGGATCGAGTTGCACGTCCCATCCGTCGATATCTGCGAGATCGAGATGATACCGTGAAAGTCATCGTCGAAGGCCTATTTGCAGACCTTGAGGATGAAGACGGGGAGCCCATTGATCCTAGCGGAGATGTACTGGCTGAGCTTGCAATTGAGCTGACTACGGATACAAAAATCTCAGGCCGTGACAATGATGATGCAGAGCTGGACTGGGATGACATGAACTGGATGCCAGATCCAATCGATGCAGGACCTGATTTCAAAAAGGCCAAGCACTCTGACGTGATCGGGACCCTCATCAGCCTATTTGATACCAAGGAAGTGTTTGTGAAGGAATTTCAAAACATAATGGGAGAGCGTCTATTGGCAAAAGAGGTATTGTTTGAGAAAGAAATCCGTGTTCTCGAGCTTCTCAAACTTCGGTTTGGAGAAGGCCCTCTACAGGCTTGTGAAGTCATGCTTCGAGACGTCCTCGATTCCAGGCGTGTCAATGTTGCCATTCGGAACGACTCGGCCCTAGCTCCAGTCTTCCAAGAAGATGGAGTCCCAAATCTTTACGCAAAGATTTTATCACGACTCTTCTGGCCTGCCTTGCACGAGGAGAGCTTCTCAATCCCACCCGCTATCGTTGAGTTGCAGAAGTCGTACGAAGAGGGCTTCGAGACTTTGAAACAATCAAGGAAGTTGACATGGCTCAACGCACTCGGTTTCGTCAATGTGGAGTTAGATCTCGAGGACCGTGTCGTACACGAACGTGTGCACACGTGGCAAGCAAGTGTCATACATGCTTTCAATGACCCCGAAAACCTGGCTTCACCCGCTGCTACCAAGACTGTGGACCAATTGACCGAAGAACTCGGTATGGATGAAACATTGGCCCGCAACGCACTGACCTTTTGGGTCGGCAAGCTTGTCCTGAAAGAAGTTTCGAGTGATACGTTCCAAGTACTTGAAGTCCTCAAAGACAGCGAGATCGGCGACCATACCGCGCAGGCCGCCGTTGCGGCTGCGGCCGAGGCCGCAACGAGCGCTGCCGCTCCTTCCGTCCGGTCGGCGTACGACGTTGCGCTGGAGAAGATGCAGGTCTATTGGCAGTTCATCCAGGGTATGCTGACCAATCAAGGAGCCATGCCTTTACCGCGCATCATCATGATGCTGAAGTTTGCCGTGCCTGGTGGGTTTCCCTTCAGCAATGAAGAGTTGAAGGAGTTTCTAGGTCGGATGGTTGCCGAAGGCCATCTGGATCTTGCGGCGGGGAATTATAAAATCGTGCATTGAAGATGGGATATTGCACGACATACGATAGGGCGGATGGCGATAATCGATTAGATGACGAGTTGATGACAAGGCCTACAAGAATACGGCATTCGTGCTATCCCAATGTAAGGTCTGCATTGGCCCTTCGTACCCGAGCGTTACTGATCACAGCGATACATGGGGGTGTAGCTGGGCAGGATTGATGAGAGAAAAACGAAGCAGACACACCACAAGCATCTGGCAATCTTATCCTATAACAAGAACCAACCATGACGGGATCATAAAGATGCTGCCTAAGGTAAGGTAATACACCTCGGCAGAGGCCGAACCTTGGACACCATGTTCCTTCTTAGCATCAATGATACCGAGCGGAATTATAGCATCATAAGCTCATAAATAAATGTCCCTTCAAGAGACAAAGTACGTCATTCTTGCCGGCTTATTAATCCAACCACACTTAAGGTGCTCCTATTGAACATTTGTCAAGTCCACCTCGTCTCCATTCGATCATCCACCCCCTCAGGACAAGGTAATAAGGTTCAGAGATGGTCAAGCTCAGCTGGAGCCGGTTAGTACCCGCCCAAAGCAGGATTGCTCGCTCCTGTTTCCAACGGGGAAGAACCTTAAAGACCCTTGAAGACCTCTGTCCCAAGCCTTGAGATCGCCTCATACAGCTCGCGACATAACCGGTCCCGGCGCTAGAAAAGGACGAAGCAGGGCCCAGAGTCTCGCCGGCTGAGGCTAGGTATGCTCGGGGTGGAAGAAACCACATCAGATACCTGATGCCTTCGAATACCCCGCGCCTCGACCTCTGGCTGGACCCTGGAATGATTCCTAATCCGGGCGATCCAATCCATCGATGCGCTGACGATTGACTTTATAACTTCCGAGGGAACTCCAGTCCTCCCAGCATCCAGAGCTTTAGCTTTAGCTACGACGTTGTTTTATATCTACTGTTCGCAAACCACGCACAGAGGATTCAGTAGTATCGTCTTTGCGCCGGGCCGAGATCTCACATTACGGCTCCTTTTCAGCGATCGTGCAAACCACACCAGATCAGATAATCAAGGACGGCAATGGGAGACACAACGTTCAAAGGAGGCTGCTTCTGCGGCAAGATCCGCATCGAGTACACGGGGGAGCCGGCCATGAAGGTCAGTACCTCACTCTTCTCCACCTTACTCTTCTCCACCTCACCCACCCCACCTGCTCGCCCTCCCCTCCCACTTCAAACCATCTCGACCTACTAACACCTCCTTTCAACGACAGTGTCTCTGCCACTGCCTCGACTGCCGCAAAATCAGCGGCTCGGCCTACAGCACCAACATCGGCGTCCCAGAATCCCACTTCAAGCTGGTGTCGGGCACGCCCAAGACCATCTCCAAAATAGGCGACAGCGGCAACGAGGTCACGAACCATTTCTGCGGCGACTGCGGCTCGACGCTATACCGCACCGGGCCCAGTTTCCACAACTCGGTGATCGTCAAGTTGGGCGTTATGGATAATGTGGATGCGTTCGAGAAGGCGAAGCCGGGTGTCGAGTTTTTCTGTGACCAGAGGGTTGACTGGGTGCCGGAGATTCAAGGAGCGAAGCAGTTGAAGACTATGGCGTAGTGGGGAGTTGATGGTGGTAGGGAAAGGTTGATAAGTGGCGAGAGCGGGGTGGGGTGGAAAGCTATGAGTTCGAGGTGATGTGGTTGTGTGCTCGAAACCTGTCTGGCGATCTACCTTACCTTGCCTTACCTGCAAGCCTCTCTCGTCTGGCTTCGTCTGCCCTTCTGCTCTCCGTTCCGTCTAGTCTTCATCTTATTTTGATCCCAATGCTCACGGCAATGAACGAGTGAGATTCGAACGAACCCGCAAGCCATCAAACTCTACACTTAATCGTACTGTCCCGGCGACCCGTAATCAGGATTCCGTTCCCCGCCTCTTTCCACCCATGAACATCCAGCGAAACCCTGCCTGACCATAGATAATTTGATCCCTCCCTCTTAATCGGTAACCACAAGTAACTCAGCCACCCAGGGAGTAGATCTACGATATCACTTCCACTCTCCCCATCCACCCCTCTCGCTCGCCCTCCTCGTCTCTCTCGTTCAGCAAGCCATCCAAACCCCTCCACCACTCCCATCTGCAAGATACTATACTCTATCCCGTCCTCCCGATCGTGTCATCGGCTTCCCGTTGGGCAAAAGGACAACCAAATCATATACTCAGCTAGTTTAGGCAGGGGAGATTGGCGACGACAACACTAGCGGTAGGCACCGCGGGTCGTCCGCCAGTCTTGTTGAGTAGCGTATAGACGCAAACAAGCCAGTACTACTGAACCTATATCAACGGTCCCAGCTGCAGCGTTGCTTGCAGCGCCAAACGCTCGTGAGGCATTTGTCCCGAGTGTACAGAACCACCCGCATCGGACCGTGATTGTTGGAAGATTGATCGGCCTAAAATCGTCGTTCTCGCTGCATATCCGTCTTTCATCTGGACATATCGAACTGCAAGGACGGAGGACATATATTGGGATCCCTCCCAGAAGGCCGTTTGATAGACTCCGTCGATATTGAGACAAAGACAGTTTCATCACAACACGTAGTGCTTGACCGCCACGCGTCGCAGCCTCAGGCCGAACCTAGTCGTATATTGAGGACATACTGTAGTTGACCCAGAACTCTACTGGTGTACGACAGTGACCAGTGCCGGTGCCCGTTCCATGGCATTGGGACCAGCAGCAGAAGCTCGGGCCTCTAAGCCATGACTGACGACCTGCATGTGAACAGCATGACACCTCTTGTTAACTGACGAGGTGGGTGTCGATGCAGGAAGGCATCGATGCATTCGCTCACTGGAACTTACGCTGGGATCTCGCACGAGATTCGAGAGCGGTGTGGATGTGGATGTAGATGTGGATAGGGTGACCGAGCCAATGGTTGGGAGTCGGGATCCCGAGGCCATGTCTGTGGTGCGTGGTGCGTGGTGCATGGAAATTAACCTAAGGTAACTACCGATTTTGGTTCGGGCACGCATCGGTCCCCAGGGTAAGTTGAGGTATACATAAGGTAGGTAAAGGAGCAAAACTGTGAGTGCTCAGGGTTCAGTTGATAAGTTGAAAGGGATCAATTATCATTCTGCTGAGCATTATCATTAGGTACCTACTGTTCCTTAGGTATGTACTTCGTAGATATGATGCAATAATGGACCCCATAGAAACAGGATCTCCCTGTGAGTCCGGCACCTTAGGTATGGGAACATTAAGTTACCGTGAGGCTAAAGCCGGTCCGGCAAGAGCCGAATGGCTAGAGGACCCCACATGGCCTGCGGATACACTCGGCCCCCACATGCTTTCGACGATGTGTCTTTCTTACATTAGGTAATCAAACACATGGAATTTTGATTACGTTGAGCCCTAAAGAATTACGAAGTACCGGTAGGTATACGATCATCAAAGTATTAAAGATCATACGGCCGTACAGTGCAATGGAGTATGACAACGAGGGAAAGGGAAAGGGAAAGGTTATAACACGCACGAGCTGCAAAAACCAAAACCACCTTCCCGCCAGCTGCACACACTAATGCACAGCCATGCAAGCAGAAAGCAGAAGCACAAGCACTTACCGGCACACTTCCCCAAGAAACAAACTTCAGGTTCCAACCTTGAGCCCCACCACGGGAAAGTACATGCCTTACCTAGTCGAAGCTCCGACCGCGGTCTGATGCCGACTCAATCAAAATCAAGAGACGATCCCAATTTCCAATACGACACCCAATCCCTGGGTTTCGCTTTGCTCAATCCCAGGTAGATCCCAAGCGTCGAAGAAGACATGGCCTACCGAACCCAGACTGTCGGGTTGTTCCCAAGAAAGCTTCAAAGAATCGCACCGGATTTCCAACCCGCTCTATCTCCCCACATTGCTTTTTAGCATTGCTTTTAGCATCCTCCATACCCGTACGTTACTTACATAAGGTAACTACGCTGCTGCGTCCCTGGGCCCAACGCCACTCTTTTCGCCACCTCCCCTCCTGCTTTTCCAGATCGTCCCTTCACTCTATGACTGATTCAACATTTCATATACATAGAGTCTTGTATCCGGTCTATGAATACGGAGTGCCCGGACGGTAGAGACTATTCCACCTCATAGCTTCACCATGCCTCCCGCTGCAGTCAGCGACTACTACTCCACAAACCTGTCATTGACCCACCACCCAGTTCAAGCGGAGTTTCATGTACGTCTTCGATCGCATCTTCGCCGCTCAATTGGAACTCTCGTAGCTGACGCTCCACAGTCCCAAGAAACGGGAACCGACGACGACGAGCTGTATGTTTCGAATCCTACCCGGGTTGCCGGGATCACGTTACACGCGGGCTTGACGCTATGGCCGCAATCTTCGGTGCGTGCGGCATTGACCTGATGAGTGATGACAGTTCTTCCACCCAGTCCTTGACGGACAGCATATGCAATTACCCGATCGAGAATGGCAGGAGTTATCACCGATACCGCGAAGGCTGTCCGTACTCTACATTCAAACACCAAATCCCACACAACCAGTACGCTGACGTCAATCGGACCACAGCATACCACTTCCCCAACGACCCCGCCGAACTCGAACGTCTCGACCTACAGTACGAACTCTTCAAAAGACTCCACCGAGGCCGAATCTACTTCGCGCCTCTGAACAAACCCAAACGGATCCTCGACATCGGCACCGGCACCGGCATCTGGCCCGTCGAAATGGCCGAACTCTTCCCTTCCGCCTCCATCATCGGCACCGACCTCTCGCCCGTCCAGCCGACGACCATCCCCGCCAACGTCCACTTCCTCATCGACGACGCCTCCGAGCCCGACTGGCTCTACCCGCCCGCCCACTTCTCCTACATCCACACGCGCGTCCTGCTCGGCTGCTTCGAGGACTTCCGCACCATCATCGCCCGCTCCTTCACCTACCTCGAACCCGGCGGCCACATGGAGAGCCAGGAACCCTACCCGACCCCTTACTGCGACGACGGCACCATGCGGCCCGACTCCCAGCTGCTCGAGTGGACCCGCCAGCTCGACGACGCCGCCATGACCTCGGCCCGCCCCATCCGCATCGCCAACAAGCTGAAGCGCTGGTACGAGGAGGCCGGCTTCGTCGACGTCCAGGAACGCCTCGACAAACTCCCGCTGAACCCCTGGCCCGAGGATAAGCGCATGAAGGAGATCGGCCGCTGGTCCGAGGTCAACATGCTCGACGGCGTCCAGGGCTTCAGCCTCGCGTGGTTCTCCCGCGTCCTGGGCTGGAGCATGGCCGAGATCGAGGTCTATTTGGTCGGGGTCCGCAGGGCGATTGTCCAGAGGGAGGCCCATGTTTATTATAAAGCGTACGTCCCTTCTCCCCCCATTACTGGAGACCGGTCAGTCGTGCGACTTGGCTTTACTGACTCGCCGCTACGCCGCAGATACGTCGTCTGGGGCCGCAAACCCTACCCGCACGAAGTGGCCGCGAAAGCGAAAGTCACGGCGAAAGCAAAACCGTCAACGACGACGACGATGACATAATGCTACGACTTTATGAGCTACGAAATCTCGATCTGTTTCGTTATATTTCACGTGCAAATAGCATGGTGTTTTGGCGGCAAGTTTGCTAAATATCTGGATAGACACGGCGTTTCTTTTCGGCGCGGCCCGCTTCTTTTCGATTTACACCTACAGTACCTTCACTGTTGACGCAATGAGTACTTCGTACATCTACCTGCATTATATGCCGGCCATCCGGGCCGTGATGACGTTTTTGATCTCTTATGCAAGCTTACTGCAGCTGCATATGCAGTGCTTTGCTCTGGGTGTTGGTGGCATCTTTTTTTTCCGGTCGACAGACATGGAATACATGTTAGACTCAAGGAGGTCGATGTGTTGACATTCGTACTGGAACATGCGGAACGGTGTCACGAGACTCCCATCTATCGATCGCTGATACTGTGCGTTTGGTAGATTTCTCATAGGTGGACTAATATTCATGAATGAAGCATTGAACTCTGAGTGTTCACTCTCTGTTGTCCAAGATCGTCACTGTAACGTAGAGCATGTGTATAAATCACGTTTCTGTTAGTACTTGTGTAGAGCATGTGTACAAATCATGTTTCTGTTTTTGATTATCATCTACAACAGCCCAGCCCAAACAAGACACCCCCTCTCGTTACCCGAGAACACGACCGAATACCGAACCATACCAAGGAAACGCGGGAAACGAAACCGTGAAAGTAAAATCAATGCCCACCAATCTGGCCCTTGGGAATCGGCCTGATCCAACTGAGGGCCAGGTTGACGGCGATGGTGACGATACCCATGATCCAGAACGTCTTGGCGTAATCCTTGCCCAGGACGCGGAAGATGACGGCGAAGACGATGCCGCCGAGATTGCCAGAGGCGCCGGTCACGCCGGATACGATGCCTGGTGGCACGAAGCGCACGTCAGTATCGGACGTGAAACGAGAGGAGAAGGGGTTAACTTACCGTTGGCGAAAGGGTGCACGTGCGGGACAAGGGAGAAGTTGGCGCCGTTGCCGCCCTCGAGGAAGAAGGCCATGCCGGCGATGAGGCCGAACATGGTAGACGAGTGATGCGAGTCGGTGAGGCCGATGGCGATGAGGAAGCCGCCGGTGACGACGCCGTAGGAGTGGAGGAGGACCTTCTTGCCCCAGACGCCGGTGCGGCGGTAGGTGAAGTCGGAGATGACGCCGCCGAGCGGGCGGAAGACGACGTTGAGGAGGCCGAACATGGCGGCCCAGTTGCCGGAGCCGGTCTGGCCGAGAGTGGGGAAGTTCTTGACGTAGTAGGCGCCCAGGACGGAGTTGATGGACAGCTCGCCGCCAAAGGAGCAGAAGTAGCCGCCCGCGACGACGAGCGTCTGGAGCGAGAAGATGACCTTCATCGCTTCGCCGAAGCTCGGCTTGACCACGATCTCGCCGCGGGCCGTGTCCAGCATCTGTTGCTCGCCGACCTGTGCTTCGTGGTCGAAGGGAGCGCCGCGCTTGTCGGTGGCGGCGAACTGGAGCTTCTCTTGGTCGCTGGATGCGGGTGGACTCTCGGTGCCGGAGGTGGATGTTCGCTTGTCGGTGATCTCGCCCGGAACGTCCACTACGTCTCCCGTGATGCCATGGTTGGCCAGGTTCTGCTGGGCATGCAAGTGACGTTCGTCCCATTTGCCCATGGGCGTGTCGGGACATAAGATGAGCATGGCGATGGCGGTGACGGTGATGCAGATGAAGGGCACGATGAACGCAACACGCCACGCCACGTGCGGCGAAAGGTGTTGTCTCGATACCAGGGAGTCAAAGATGGCAGGCATCAAGAAGTAGGTGATGCCACCGCCTGCGTTGCCCAGCCCTCCGGTAAGCGCATTGGCTGTGCCGACGATATTCTTGTCGAAGAAACCCGTCGACCAGACTTGGCACGGCACGAAACTACCACCGAGGATCCCAATAAAGAAGCGGAGGGCAAGGAGACCCGAAGTGTTGTAAACGGTACCAGCAAGAACGGTGGGGAGGGAACCGGCCAGAAGGCAGCCCGCAAAAGTGAGTCGAGGACCGAAGCGATCGCAGGATGGCCCGGCTAAAAGTCGGACGAGGAGACTTTCCAAGGAGTCAGAACGTCGCAGTAATGCCCGAAAGAAGAAATACATACGTAGCAACAAGGGCGATGATGTTAGAGTTGGCGATATCGACTTGTGAAAGCTTCAAGTCCTTGGCAATAGTGATACTCAACTGTCTAACGTTAGAATATCCGGACGAACAACGATCCTGACAGCACAGCGGAGCCTACCAGTGGTGGAAACGCATACCTGCGGAGCTCGTCAGCAATCGGGCAAGGTATTGGTGGATCTCCGTCAAGCAGATATTGCTTACCAAGACCAAAATGCAATCATGAAGCCAAACCATGAGAAGAAAAACACTCGGCCATAGACATTGGTAGGATTCAAAGCCGGTATCGATCGAGCTTTCCGGTTGATAGGGTTAACATCTGGGGCCCTCCACAGGAGCGTAAAATCGACCATATTGAGCACGTATATGTCGATAGGCAGATTCCCGATATCAGACAATACCAGGCAAGTGTTGTGCTGGATGCTATCGAGTGTCTGATGAACAAATCTGGTACGAGAAGTCGGCCGATGCCAGGAAGGCAGGGTTCTTATGAGAAGCTTCAGACTGATCAACACTTTGCTTCTCCGGCGACCCTAGATGACTATATCAAATACTCTAACAGGCAGTGTGGCCATGTAAGGTAAGTCCGCGGGTCATGCCACCCACTGCCAGTGCATAGGGCTTGCGCCGCGTCCAAGCTAGGGTTAATCGAGTGGGCGGGAAAAGCGCCGAAAGACTTGGCCTGATAAGGGGACAATTGTTTCAGACAACCTTCAAGGGAAGAGAAGATATCCAGATCGGCGCTTGGTGCGTCGTCGAGGCTTCAGGTTCCCAGAAGAAGATGACTCGATCTCGGGCTTGATGCCAGACTGAGGGTTGTCACTGAGCAGAAAAAGCACGGAGATAGATGCTCGTCGTCGCTCTCAGGACCACTCCACTGTCTGGAAGCAGGAATTCGAGGATGATCGCGTGGTGGGTCCGTATGTGTCTCCTATCTATCTGAGGCTTGATTCGGTGGCTTGACTCCAGGGGGCGCTCGATGCACGACGACGAATAAATGTCTGCATGGCCATGGACATGGGAATGGGAATGGGAATGGGAATGGGAACGGAGATGGCGGGATAAAGGAGAGTAAAGAAAAGTATAGAGGTCCAATCAATGTCTGCCGGAGCCTTATCATGACTTTTGTAGCTGCAGTTGTGGTTGTACGAGTGGGAAGGGAGGATCCTGGAAGCTGAATCTCACTCGACGCATGTTGGGAGTTGGGAGTTGGGAGGTCGTCCTTATCTCTTCAAGATAGGGAGATAGATAACGTCCTCGAAACGGATGACTGCGACCCATTGAGAGCTGTGACGGGCTACTCCTTATCAGTAACCCGGTCCGCCTCTCCATTCATGAGCAGCTGAATCGCTGACATACCTTAAGGCGGGTAAGGTAATCCACAGTCAAGTAGGTAGATCGACAGCTACCTTAATCTGCGACTGTCTGTCTCCCAATAAAAGTGAGTGACTATATCTTTCAGTACACATCTTTCTACTCCATCGACTCGGTCCAGCAATGCTACCAGAGCGTCTCTGAGCGTGTCGCCGTCGTGAAGTGATTGCGCAATGACAGCGTCCGGTATCCATCTTTCAGCGTCGCGGTCAATTTACCTCGTCAAGCCGTGCCTGATGTTAACGTTGCCCATCGTGCTCGTGCCTGAAGTTCTCCGACGGCATCAGTGCCTTACCAATGGTCTTAACCCCCACGCTAATGGCTTCTTATCTGTCGTTTAGCAGTCCAATCATAAGCTGAGGCCGTTCAAGCTTGCTGTGACCCTTCAGTGGCTTACCTTATTTATAGCTTTTTCATGTGATTGACGCTTGCTTGGATCAATATGACGGACGTCAATGACGTCAATATGTCATCCTCCAGATTCCAATGCTCTTCTCCATGAAGTGTTCCTTATCTGCACACGTGACACCTTCTGATCAAGCACACCAACGCCTGTTTTTTCCGAGTCGATTAGGTACTACTTCGTAATATCTACAGACACCCCACTCGTGCGAGAATGGTTCGACTCGACTCCTGGTTCTCCTTGATATCAAGAAATGCCATGAAAGTATTACATAAGCATGCTCTAGGGTTATTGTGACTGACCGGTACAATTTTGACGCATTTCATATTATGCTTTCCGTTCTTTTCGAATGAAGGTCCTTCAGTCTTTATAGCCTGCTATTCCATAACATCATCCGTCTCTGGTCTCGTAAATGATCGCTTGCAAGTTCGCCTTGTTGAACCACAGTTACGGCAACCTGCTGCACAATGGGTCGGATTGCATAACATGGTCCTGCGCTGTCACTGCCCGAGCATACGTGCGGTGAAATTTTCCCGGCCATGACATGCTCACTCGATTGGTCAAGAGCTCCAAGACGATGCGTCACTCCACCAAGCCGAAACAGAAAATGAAGTAGCGGTCGAGAGGAAAGACCTTGTAGACACCACAGCCGGACAGTTGATCAATGAGACGCTGATGATACTTTCCAGAAAGCACGTCGAGAACTTGGCCTTGACCAAAGAAGACATAGCGCAAGCCATAAACAAACTAAGTCTTCCCTTATCCCGCAGTTCAGCTTCACGGATAGAGATCAAGTATACTGATGACCACTACCACAGAGGACGCGGAGGTACAGGCAGAGCTCGAAGCTACCAAGAAAAAGCTTGCGGATCAAATGAAAGCAATCAAGGACGGCAAATGTGCACTCCGCGGACCGGTTGTCTGGGCAGCTTAGTAGCAGTTCAGTTGGCGTTGTGAAGGGTGTACTGCGAGGTTGAAGAATGATCCCGGACCGCAACCAGAAATATGTTCGGGTTGTTGGTTGAGCCAGTTTTTCGTGTCGTGATTCATTGGGTTGGATACCGAACAGGATATAGTACGGTAGGATAAAGATCAATGCCAGATTCTGCAAGCAAATACTCAATCTTGATCTCTCAAACGATCCATACCTAAGGAACAATCCTCATGCTTCCTCTACATTTCGTGAGATAGTGCTGTTCTCGACTTCATCTCGACGGCGCCAATGAAGGTAGATTAGTTGACACAAGGTGGGTGTCGAGATTGCTGCCCTTTGTTTTTTGTTTGATTAGTGGTATGTATGCGTATATTTGTTGTTGGGTAAATATATATTGGTGTTGGTGAATGACTTGTTAGGGCTGAGGGCCGAGACACGGGAGCAGTATATCCGTTGACTGACAGTGCGCTTACCGACGCACGTCCCAGCAGCCCGGAAATGGGTTACCACCCACGCCATCGGACCCAAACATCAACGACAACATCCTTGAGGTGCTCCGGCATACTCGAATCAACCACAAAGTACCAATCAAAGCCCGCCCCAGCGATACACGCATGATTAGGCCAAATCCTGACCTTCTGGCCGATCCGGAGCTCTGACGCTGTGGCCTGCGGGGATTCCTGCCTCAAAATGCCGTGCTCCTGACTGACTCGATCGACGATCCATCCAGAATGTCCTGCCTCGTGGTCCTTGAGCAAGGGCATCCCCCAATCCGCAACGATGCCCCAGCCGCTGTAAGATTTGCAGGGCTCGCGTCCGAGGGACAAGGAGCCAGCCGCGACCAGCACTTCGGGAGGGTCGCGATCGGGGTAGCTACTCGCTACTTCTGCCAGGATGCTCAGGCCGAGGTCGCCCATCCCTTTGCGTGGCTGTGCGCGTGTCGCGAGCTGCTGCAGATCCAGGAGTGCGTAGACGCCTGCGTGTAATTCGATGGTGAACGTGCGTTTGACCTCCGCAATTGTCTTCTTCAATTTCTGAACTCGTCCCTGGAGTTTCGGATTCCCCGACGAGGTGGGGCCAGCGTCGAGCAGACTTTGTACGGAAGTGGCTGTCGGCGTGGCACCTATGGATAATACTAACCGCCTATCCCTGGGCTGATCTCCAACTGCTTTCATGGCTGCTGTTGCGCTTCGCTCGATCTCTTGCGCAAGGAGCTCGAGCGCTGCTTCCTCCGAGTCACCGCCGTAGCTATGGCCAGCGTGGCTATAGAAACCTCTTAATCGACCATTGCCGGAGGGCTCCAGATCGGTACTGATACAGTTTACAATGTCTTGAAACGAACTCGCGTCTGTTTGAACGCCAGCACGGTGATAGCCGGTATCTATCTTGATGAAAATATCCGCAGGGAATCCAGTTGTTTCCGTGAAGCGCTTGAGTGCTTGCAGCTGCTGGGCGTGGTCGATCAGGACGCTGATACTCCCTGGCCCGAGTTGTCTTCCAAGACGAGCCAAACGCGGTACTTGTGACGGCGGGAGGGGCAGCCCGTATAATAGCTACTCAGGAAAGCCACCGTTCAGTTTCTCGAAGCTACTCAGTCGCCACAAGGAGTCTCCTACATTTGGGCTCTTTCCCTCCCTTTGGCAATCAAGAAGGTACGGGAGCAGGTGCTCAGCTTCACCCATGGTTGAGACGATAACTGAGACATGTTCCGCGTCCCTGCCAACTTGTAAACGAGTCAATTCTATGGTCTTTGTCCGTCAGCGCCATGGTGTTATGGCTATACATAATCCTGTCCATGTTACAAGACACTAGCCCTTGAGCCTAGGTGCGCAGACTTGGGATCACATCGCTTTCCCAGCGCTGAGCGGACGTAAGGAAATACATTTGGGGCATGCTAGACAACGACTGGTTATGTACTCTACTGTACATTAGGTAGGTAGGAAGAAGTCATACTGCCAGATTACTGACATCATCTGTTCCGACGCCAAGCACAAGCGCAATCGTCTGATGCCGTTGCGGAAAGCAGTATGCATTATGCATTATGCATTATGCATTAGATACTCGGAAATCCATAAGGTATATGCTAGGAGACCGCATGTGACCTACCTTATGAGTTTTGACGTGCGGCCTGAATTCGAGTCCCAGAGTCCTAGCCGCCTGAAGCATATCAGCACAATTGCTCGTAGCCACAGCCCTGTCGATGATGGCCGCTGGCGTCGGAAGATCTTGTATATTTGTCCCCAGATATTGACTTTTCAACGCAGCTTCCGGTACCGCCGGATAGAGCAACGGAGCTGCAATTGGAGCATTCATCGTGTCAAGGTTGGTTACACGGCAAGCGATATTGCTTCGGATATATGATTGATCCAGTTGAGCTCTATTTCTGAGTTTCTTCAACATTGGGTGTGGTGGAGGTCGTGCGGGATATTGGCCGCATGCATGCCGCCTGCCGCCAGCCGCTAGCGGACATTACCTTACAGGCCAAAGGTGGGTGCGGAACTTGGTAACACTACTATGGATTTTGTAACTTGTAGTAGAGCGACAGTGTATTTAAATTTACCATCTTATTGCAATGATGACATAATGTCTTTATGTTCATTATGAACAAAAAGGCCTTAATTTCTTGCCGATATATGTCAACAATATGAGCATTATGTTGTGATAGTGAAGCTTATGAGATAAGAAACATTATACATGCATTTCTTTTTTGATAACAACAATTATCTCAGTCAATATGATACAATTGTCTTATCATTATGATGAGATAGTGTATTTAATAGAATTCACTTTGCATAATTAATGATTTATGTTCATGAACTGTCTCAAATAGTACAATGTATATGTTACGCACTTGATATTCAGTCCATTGTTTTAAATAATGATAATTAGAGAACTTTTGCAAAGTGTAAATTTTTATTTGCACTTCTGACATAGGTTTAGCTCAGATTTGAAGTGTTAGTCATTTACACAAAGTGAAAATGGCTAACACTTTGACTCTTGTTTTGCCTGCAGTTTATACTTTTTACACTTCATTTACAGTTGGTGAACCCTGAACTGATTACTTTTGGAAGATAATTACATGCTAGTATTGTAAATTCTGAAGTGCAAAAAATTATTTGCACTTTGCAAAAGTTCTCTATTGTCCAAATTATCACGCTGACATGGTAAGCATACCATTTCTCGGACCCCCCTTCGTCCTGTAAGGTAGGTAAAGCCCATCGAGCGCAGATATACCTTACAAAGTAGTGGTGGTGACATCTCTCCGGTAGCTGTTCAATTCATCATAACTATTTATTTCCGTCGAGTGATAATATGATCATGATAATAACACAGGAATAATGGAATAATAACAGAAGTTGAATTTCCAAATTATTATTATGAGAATCCACCCAAGCTCTTGGGGAGCTCTTTGTAATACCTACCTTAGGTACCTACCTGGTAATATATAAGGTAAGTTACGGTAACGGGATTCAAGCGTGAAACATGGTCGAGTGAGAGCGGAGCTAAGGTACAAAAGGTAGAGCCATTGCCCAATGACGGCCTGCCAAACTCCACACTAGGTAAGGTAACTGCTACACGCTAAGCTGCGTTTGCCCTTCTCGCTTAGGTACCCGACGCCTGATCGACGCTAATACATGTTACACTAAGGAGGTATATGTACAGGAGGTACTTTACTTTGGGACACACGAAGCCACGACGGTTGATGGGCGCCAAAATCCAAAACTTTACCAGGTATGTGCGAAGTGGGTAGGTAGGTATGTAAGGTAAGGTCCCGTACAATTCCAAGTACAAGTAAGGTAGGCTTGGTAAGTCAGCTACAATAAAAACGGCCCCAGGTTGGGATACGAAGAACAACCATAGCCTTTCTTGACAGCTTGCACCATCTTTTATTGCTACGTTATGTGCACGTACCCAGTCTAATAATATCATCACTGCTCCATCCTGGAAGCCGAATTGCTTCCTTCACCCATTTCCTCGTTGAAATTACAAATCTTACCTGCGGGTACATTGCCTACCTTGTACTCCACGAACATTTCTTATGCTTCGTTGCTCTGTGCGCAACTTGTCCTGGCATGATCCTGTATCACGGTACTGGATGAACACGCATAGCTACATGATCGTGTAATCGACGTGCGGATCTGCTGGGAAACTGGATTTTAGCGTATCCACTTCCTCCAATGCCCGTCTAAAGAGATTCATCGTCGGGGGGCTTGCACTCCTACCTATCAGGGTTTTCGTGATCGCCAGCGATCGCTCTGCAGCACCTGCACTTAAGCGCTGGTCGACAACTTTCGCTCAAGCCTGGCCTGTATCTTAAACGAGAAAACCAAACGTTTCCATACAACGTAAGCTTGGAAGCTGCACGCTGCGCCGCAGCTGTACTTCAAATGGCCATCGCTCCGCCCGAAGAGGGAGCGTGGCTGTCGTCTGCCACCAACCTCGACGAGGGCGTGGAGGAAGATCATGAATCCCCCATGGCCGAGCAACCTCCCATTCACCCGGTTCCGACCATGCAGGGCGCCTTCGAGGAGTCGATGATGGAGACGTTAAACGGCGTCAATGGTCAGTGGTCGGAAGAGAGGGCGGCAAAGGTCGATTCGGTCACGAGACGGAAGTTGTTGCTGGAACAAGTCGAGTATGAGAGGACGTGTGCCGGCCGCTGGAAGCAGAAACCGGGGGAGAGATTCCATCCGCTATGGAAGCTCGTCGCACAGATCTCTTTCGGTATGCACCTGTTGCAGCAGGAGCTGGCCAAGTCGGATGAGGAGGTCATCAAGATCCTGCAGACGCATGTGGATGAGGTGGATGGCTTCCTCGAGCGAACGACTGAGGATTTTGACCTTGCGCAAAACGACATCGACGAACGAATCCGGTACTTACGGCTGCCTCTAGAGCATCCACAAGTCTTCGATGCCATGCTTGAAGATCGCAACTTTCGGACGTCGATCGTGGAGGGCAACGAGAAGATTGAGCACATCGTCGATCGGACAGCAGCGGCGATGAATGACGCACTCAAGGATGTGCAGAAAGGTTTGGATGCGACTCGGGAGCTGGCGAAGTACCTCAAGAGGCTGGACAGAACTTGGGAAGTCAGGTCGGAGGACCACGAGTCCGTCTATCTGGCGATGGTTGGCAACACCAAGGGGTGGAACAGGGCTTTCTTAAAGTTGCAGTTAAAAGGAAATAGCTTGGGCGTGGCTCTGGTGCAACTGGGAGGTATCATCGCCGAGATGCAGAGGCGGGCAGGCATTGCAAGTAGGAAAAACATTGTGAGATATGACTAGGCCGCCACGTACGCTTCTATATAGAAAGCCTGACCGAGAAGCAGGTTGCGTTCAAATCCATACAAGGGAAATACTACATCGAACCTACCTCACACGCCATGCGTCGTGCATATCCCTCACCACCCATCAGCCCTAGTAAACCTCTCCCGGGAGAGCCCGACTCGCTGAAGAAAGCTGTCCAAGCTACACTGAAGCAGACGAAGTCCCCATACCAAGGCAAGGCGAATCGCTCACAAGAGGTGCTACATGCCCAGACCCAAGGGCATCAACCACGCACGCTCTCACACCATAATTCCTTCTCCGAACGCACACGCTCACTGACGCGCCGACTTTCATCTTTTTGGGAACAACAAGGATCGAACAGCTTCTTGAATGGCGACCGTCAGACAAACCCAGGTCCGTCAAACAACGACTCGGTACAGTCCCAGCCTGCCAGTAGTATCTCAACACCTAGCGCACTGTCCCGTCATAGCCACGAGGGCAACCTCGAGCGACCTCGGCTGTCTTCCGGACCGGTGCAGCACACTTACGACGACTCGGACGAGGCCCCAGGTCCCACAGTACACGACTTCCCTCTCCGCAAATACCAGAGCCATGACACTCTGAAACCGAACACCATGCCGGCCACACGCCAGCTGACCGCGTTCATCCCACCCAAGCGCACAAGCTCGCTGCGAAGCCCTCGTACCACAAACCCTCCGCTAATCCAACCGTCCACAAATCCGCGCACAGACTCCGTATCCTCACAGGTTGACTCTTCTCCACACTCATCAAATCCCATATCATCAATAACCGACAACAGCCAACAAGCACCCGCACCCGTCTCTTCAAATCTCAATCCACCACGGCCTAAAGACACTTCGCCCACCAAACCCAGGCCCCCTTCAACCCTGCCAACCCGGTCTTCCTCCAAAATTGCCGTCCAACCCACTTTCGCTTCCGACGAACCTATCTCCTTCGCGAACCCCGCCTCCTCCACCGCCCTTATCGAGTTCCTCGCCGCCACACCTCCACCTTCGACGCCGTTACACCTATCCCTCAAATTCGGCCCCCCTTCCTCCCCTTCCTACAACCATGAATATACGTCCTGCTCCACTCCAACGACCACCATCCGTAGATACAGAGGCGCCTCGCCCCCCGCGTCACCGGCGCCGCCGGCCCCAGGCGGTGCGGCCATGGTGGACAGAATGTTCTTTCCGAACTGGCAGTATGGCCAGAACGGAGGGGACGTGATGCGGGGAGGGAAGGGCGAGAAGAGGAAGGAGAGTCGGTTGAGCTGGAAGTGGATGTTGGGCAAAAGGAAGAAGAAGAGCGATGGGCGGGGACTCGGGCACAGACTTGGGAACGGGGAGGTCTTTGACGGTGTCGATGCGAGGGGTGAGTGGGTTTCGACGAATAGCAGGGGTTCGTCGCGGTGAGTGACACGAACGGATTTCGAACCTTTTGATGCTGTTGTTTTCGTTCCGTATATTTAATGTCAGCGATTGCTACGGCCATATCGGAAGTGAAAGCGAAGGTGCTGGGGTCGTTGGGGCTAATATTCTTTGGGGATTAACGGCGTAGTCCATTTATGACCGTATTCGGGGGAGCGTTCGGTCAGGCATTCAGGTATCTGATAATCCCGCGTCACTAGTCTTTCATTTTAGTATATGTGTCTCCCCATATAGCTTTATAACATCCATCTATCTATATATACCTCTTACCACCTTGTTCCTGCCTCCCATCGGGGGTGAAAGAGACATACATCCCGCACCTACCTGCCGGCCTAATCGAATCCAGGGCCGAAGGGTCCGTGTCGGAAGTCCGTTCGCCGCATCTCTGGACGATGGACTCTGACTGGTAAAGTCTGGAGTATCACACGGGCAGACGTTCGTCTCTCTTGTGCCTGTGAATCATGGATATTAGGAGACAGGGCAAGGGAGTTTTGTCATATTGGGCCGGTCTGGTTACAGGTTTGATTGTGATCATGGCGTTATGAGGCAAAGTCGTGCGCAATATTGGCAGAAGACTGCTTATTCTGACTAGAATTTGTTAAGATTCTCCGACCGTCAAGTCTATCTAGGCGCGCGAAATCTAAGACGACGCTCCAGCAAGTGACACGTCTCGAGTTCTGCATGTTTCCCTATAACGCCAACGCTTTTCCGGACCCACCCGCCGTTGCGAGAAAACCACTCCAGCCTGAGCATGCCGTCTATTTGCAGCGCTTCTCGACGATATTCGGTCCGTTCTCCTCGTACTCCTTCTTCGAGATCCACATCTACCAACAAACACGCGGTCGGTTTAGTTTTCCAGCCCTAGTCCCCCAGACAAGCCCCACCAAGGAGAGTGAAAGAGACGTACCTGATGGAAAGTGCCCAGACTGGCCAGGATACTACCCCCGATCCAGCTGGCGAATCGGCGCTCGGACGTGTTCCCCGGGGCGGAAATGCGGACGCGCGGGGAGGGGTAGAGGGCCATGAGCTCGTGGTTGAGCCGGTCGTTGAAGCCGTAGAGGAGGGACGTGCCGCCGGTGACGACGACGTTGGAGAGGAGGTGCGGGCGGATGTCGGAGTCGACTTGGCTGAGGGAGGATTGAATGAGGGTGGGGAGCGTCTGGTTCTGTGGAGGGGTGGGGTTGTCGGAGTCCTGGAGAGAGGAGATCAGCTTGATACGCGCTTTCTACGATGAGAGGCTCTGGGGGCGGTGTCGAAGTACTGTAAAGGCCATCTTGGCGTCGAACATGCCCTCTGCGGCTCGGTACCGTTCGGCGCCGAACATCTGGTTCCATCCGTCTGGCATCTCGAATGGCCGTCCTGGTAGTGTTTTGGCGTATTCTTCGTTTGTCGTGCCGTGCTGGCCGTGTCCAGCGAATCGGCCCGGCCCGGGCCATACTTGGACTACACTTTCCTTGAATTCGGTGAGGACCCGCTCTTCTTGGAAACGTCTGAAAGAGTCGTGCGGGGCGGTGCCTGGGCCGACGGGTTTGTAGGTCGCGTGCGCGGGTGCGCCAGCGTCGACGGGCGTCTTTGAGCTGACGAGGTAGTGAGGTGTGAGGGGCACAGGAGGCTGAGAGGTGGAGAACAGGAGGCGGAGCTGCTGGGAGACGAAGTTGCCAGCCAGTGGGGAGCGGACGACGCCTTTCTTGAGGATCAGGCCGTCGTGGACCGGGGTTACGGAGACATTGGCGGCTCCGATGTCTACGACAAGCGCTGTCGCCTTCCCGGCGGCGAAACTTGTTATATGGTTTAGTTACCGTACAAGCAACGAGAGGAGTGTCGGAAACTCCGACGTACGCTGCTAGAACCCCATTACGTGCCAGCCAAAATGCCGGGCAACCCCAGCTCTCCATGGCTATTTCGATGCCCTTCTCCCTGCCCTTGCCTGAGTTCCAACCCGTCTCCGTCATCAACAAGGGATTCTCCTCGAGCGACTTCTCCTGGTCCTGCACCCCTTCCATGTCCACATCCATGGTATTGTTGTCCGCATCATTGAGGCCGTTCGACATCGGGTTCCCGGGTTTTGCATTCGTGAGTCGGGATGTAATGGCGTATTCCCAAAGCTTTGCTGCGGTGTCCCAGTCCTCGACCGTACCATCCTTGGACATGGGATTGTTGATCGCTAGGTTCGCCCGGGGAGTATGTATTGAGTTGTCGCCAAAGAGAAGCTTCTCACTGGAGTTCGGCGATGAGAGAACGCCGTAGTAGGACGGTGTTACTGATTTGGGGACATCTTCTCCAGCGAAGCCGGCGCGTGTACTCGAGTATCCGGGGTCGAGAACAAGTGCGGATATTTCGTCTGCCCCAGCATCGCTTAGAATACCAAATGACTCTGTAAAGGTAATTCTGAGGTCGAAGTTGACATACCACCGCCGTATTCCACATTTGATGGTGGGATTGAAGAGCTCTGGACCCCCGCCATGTCTGGCATAAGGCGCCTATTCCCTCACCAGAACTGATCTGTGGAAGGGCTCGAGTTGGCTTTAACCAGCGAAAGCTCGACCAAGGCGATGTTGTTTGATCCAGCGCTGCGAGAGCGACTTAAATTATTCGAGCTTTGGAAATGCGGCGTCGAGTTGATTGGCAGATGTCCCTCTCAAGCTCTTCCGGGACGGATGATCGTGACCTCCGATCACCGAGGCCCCTGACGCCAAACACAACACACTCACAACCACGCAAATGTGATGAGCGGCGTATGATTTCTTTTGTACAATGGGGTTGTTTGCTATAGCCAAGAGGCTGTACTCACTCGACACTCTCGACACTCGGTTCACAACATCCTCCCGACGACCACCTAGAGACAAGCGTTCACGCATAGATCCAGCACAGCCTTCATCTGGCCGAACAGTGTCGGGGCAAGATGAGAAGCCTGAGAGCAAGACGGTGGTTGAAAGAAACTCAGAAGCCTCGCCGTCAAAATGGAGGACTCCAGAGTTTTTCGTGTACTACTTCGCCTTCGTCACTGTTGTGCCAATGATGTTCAAGGTTACCTACGATGTCTCGAAAGGTTCTACACTCTAATCTGCCATTCTCCTTGGTGTCTGTAGAATACTCTTTGCGTTGATTGCTGATAAGTCATTGAAACAGAATCCCATCCGAACTATTCCAGTTACGCCCATCTACTTTCTCCTGGGTGGATCCCGGGACGTAAAGTCGACAATTCGGACGCTCAGTATTCGACTTTCAGAGACAATATCCCTTATATGTTCCTCGTTCTCGCTCTGCACCCCCTTCTGCGACGCCTGTACAATACTATTTACCCGATCTCCGAATCCCAAACTACTGTGCCATCCCAAACACCCAAAGGCACGCTGGCCAACACTACCTCGTCATTAGTCTCTAGTGTTACCGCAGATGCTCGCCTCAATCAGCGAGTAGCGTTTGACCTTCTCTTCGCTGCTGTGTTTCTCTGTGCTTTGCATGGGTTCTCGGCCCCGAAAGTCCTTCTCATTCTCTATACTAATTTCATGTTGGCGACCCGTTTGCCCAAAGCGCAGATACCCCTTGTTACTTGGATCTTTAATGTTGGTATTCTATTTGCGAACGAGTACTACAAGGGATATCCGTATGGAAGTCTTGTCAAGTATATGTTGCCAGGATCGGCTTCAGCGCAGATTGGTTCCGAGAAGGGCACACAAGCCGGTTGGGGATCGTGGTTAGATGCATACGGGGGGCTTATATCTAGATGGGAAATCTTGTTCAATATAACGGTGTTGCGTCTCATTAGCTTTAATCTCGACTATTACTGGAGTCTCGATCGGAACGGTGGGAGCCCCATCGAGGTACGTCGATTTCAGATAGACACTTTGCACTGTAGTTCTGTAAAGCTTACAGTCACAAGAAGAAGCAGCTTGATCCCGCGGACCTTCCCGAACGAGAAAGAGTCGACACACCGGCGAGGCCGCAAGACTATTCATTCCGTAACTATCTCGCATACATCCTGTACTCACCGCTCTATCTGGCTGGACCGATACTCACCTTCAATGACTACATTTCCCAACTACGATACACCCCTTCTAGTATCAAGTCGGACCGAACCATCCTCTACGCCATACGATTCCTCATCACACTTCTCACCATGGAACTCATGCTCCATTTCATCTACGCCGTCGCCATCTCCAAAGCCCAGCCGGCCTGGCAGATATACACGCCGTTCCAGCTCAGTATGCTCGGCTACTTCAATCTCCACATCATCTGGCTGAAGCTGCTGCTGCCCTGGCGGTTCTTCCGACTCTGGGCACTCCTCGATGGCGTCGATCCACCTGAGAACATGGTTCGCTGCATGTCAGACAATTACTCCGCCCTGGCATTCTGGCGAGGTTGGCATCGAAGCTTCAACCGGTGGATTGTTCGCTACATCTACATCCCCCTCGGCGGCAGTGGCGGGCCTGGCACGCACGGTTACTGGGGCAAGGCACGAGCGATGGTGAACTTCCTTCTTGTCTTTACTTTTGTGGCTATATGGCACGACATCAATCTCAAGTTGCTGATATGGGGCTGGCTCATCACGCTCTTTGTCTTGCCCGAAGTCCTAGCTGGCCTTCTGTTTCCGAAGCGAAAATGGCAGAGCCATAAGGAGACATATCGAATCATCTGCAGTATCGGAGCTGTGGGCAACATTCTGACGATGATGGCCGCTAATCTGGTCGGATTCGCTGTTGGGCTGGATGGGTTGAAGGGCTTAGTCCAAGGGATTGTGGGCTCATATTACGGTGGGTCATCGCGTTCGTCAAGAGGTCTGCGGATCTGGCTGACATGATTCCACTAGGCATTTTGTTTCTCGGCGCTGCTTGCACCTGCCTATTCATCGGCGTTCAAATCATGTTCGAGGTTCGAGAGCAAGAATTGAGGGAAGGCATCAGGATGAAATGCTAGAGTCTCTACCGGGCCGTCATAAGCCACTGGTCTGTAAGTCTGAGAGCTTGAAGCCTTATACTTCTCGTCTTGGAACACTGTATGCTCCGCTCCCAAGAATCAAGGCGTGATTGGCTTTAGGCATTAGACTTTCGGGGGTTCTGTGTGTTTGTGGCCTGATTGCTTGCATAATTGGAGGATGCGTGTAGCAATAACGTCACATAATCTGTGTTGGCCAAGACGCGCCCACAGGGCACCCATTCATGCCGGTGGTTCGAGATAAGCAGCATCAACGTGTTTGTCATAACTCCGAGAGGCTGGCCAGCAATTCGAACAAGCAGATAACGTTGACACTTCGACAAGCTTGTGATGTAGAGATGAGCAGAGCAAATACTTGAGGACAACCATCCAGCACCATATAAGACGATACGTCCCCCAGTGATGGCGTCAAACCTCTTCGAGTCAGCCTTCAGCATAAAAGCAAGCGATTATCTATTAGATAACATGGACTCTGAAAACCGTTCAACCGCGGACCAGTCCGCAACGACTAACTCGGGCTCGGAGCAGCATCTCGTCCCACAAGATATTGACCATCTAGAAGGCAACATGGACTCCCCAAACCCAGCCAGTGCGGACCAACCGCTGACGACTGACTCTAACACGGAGCGAGTCGTTTTCACACTTTTCACCATTACTCCAAACAGCAAAGCCAAGGTCAAAGAAACCCTAACCAATTTTCGAAGGACCGTATTGATCTTCTGGGTGAGGTTGGAGAAAGACCAGCTGCCTGGTATGTACGTCGGTGTACTGGATGGTAGCAACGGCTCTCCAGACGAAATGGTGCTGGTGGAAGTGGTCCAGGACAGAAACAACATCGGCCGTGAACTCTCGGAGGCGGAAACTGTAGCAGAGGAAGAGAGACGCGAAATCCAAGAGACCTACCATGAGCAGTATTCAGAGGTCCTGGGAACTCTGATCCGAAATGGCTGGTTGGAGGTAGGGAGGTCGGCTGATCTGGATTCAGAGGAGGGGACGGAGCTTAAGGAGAAACTGAGGGGAAGACGGTTGGGGCTTTATGGAGTCCATCTTTAGCATGGCAGTCGGAGGGGCAACTTGGAGATGGAAGTGGAAAGTAAGAATGAAAGCTGAAATGTGAAGAGGAAGTTGATATTAAAGCTAAACGTGAGACCAGCAGTCAGTCTCCGCTTCCCATTACAGCACTTGAAAATGGACAATTGAAACCACAGAGCTTGACGTCGTGAGATTGCAAGTAACGCAAGGAGTGCCTACAGCCATGGCATGAGAAAACGTATTTTGCGCGACTTGCCTGTGCCAAGTCAGTGAGCACATTCGGTTGACAGGCACATGAGCTCTTCTATGAGCTGATGAGCTTAGACGCCCAGGGGAAGCGGGAGGTCTTGTGATTTGATGTTTTTGACGATGTGGTCCTGAGGATGGTCATGTATGTACTGTCATGCCGGTGCGCTTTAAATTTGGTGGACTACCCTATGCGTTCTTGTGACAGAAGATGGACTTGATGGTTCCTATTCGGGTCAGAATTAGCGGTTGCGTCTCGTTCGTGACAGAACTGTGCTGCAGATTGTGTACAGTAGCGGTGCGTTTCACAGATCCCCAAGGAAGCTTCTGTGGTCAGGGCTACATATTTCCCCTAATAGGTTGCTTGATGATGGAACTCCTGCGGGATAAGGCTGATGTCTGGCTTAAGATGTGGTGGACCCATGGGGTAAACTACCAGGTAAGATAGCGCCGGATAATTTATCGCCGATCCCCGATCGCGGGTGGCAGGTCGCACGTACCACCCCCACATCCCTGCACGAAAGTAAACAACCACCAATCTCATCCGTTACCAGCCACCACCACCGATGTTCCCAATGCACATGGCTGGCGAACCAATTTTACTGCCACATACAAGAGGCTCAATTCTGCTGCAGGTACTGACCTGATATCTCACATCAATACCTTCGTACAGACACCCGCATTTATATTCGCATTGCATCTTACGACGTCACGAACAACTGCGCTTCTTGTGTGATATAATTCTTAGATTCTATGTACTTGTCACTGTCGCTGAAGCCATCCGACGCAAGAGTATGTACATCAAAGAAAGGCTCATTTCAAACACAGAAGATTGCTAATGGTACCTACCTCACAGCAACCCTTTGACCAACTCAATTGTCGTAACACAAGCCCACGACACCTCAGCATCCACCATCCTCGCACCTGACCAGCGCGCCCTCCTAAAATCCCACCACGATCCTCAACCCTCATTCCCCTCCCACCGCCATCACCTCGAACATCAAAATCAGCTCACACGACCCTTCTCGCACGTTCTCGCACGCCCTCCACCACATCCACTACCTCGCATGCCCTCGCCGCCCTCATCACCTCAAAGGACTCACAACTCAAAATGGTCGCCCGCAACCTCGTCGTTGCCATCATCATCATCATCCTCTTCATCGTCCTTGCCATCGTCGGCTACTCCATCTACGCCATCCAGAACCAGGTTTCTTTCTTCCGCCGGCGGACGCCCGTCGATGATGAGGAGGGCTGACCGGACCGACGCCGAGTGGGGCAACGCCGAGCGGAGCGATGCGTCGCTGAGGCACAATGCAGTGGCGAAGGGGAAGGGAGGGGAGGAAGAGAATGGAAGGGCAAGGACGGAAGAGGATTTATGACGGGGAGAGACGGGGGTGTATATAGATGACGATTGCACAGCGTGGAGTCTCGTTTCGCGCAGGGGAGGGCTGGATAGATCTGGGATCGAGAAATTGGCGTCGGGTCGATTTGGGATAACTCGTGTACTATTTGGACGGATGGAGATCTGGAGGACGGATTTTTTCTGGACATAACGAAGCGTGACACATATAGCATAGCGTTGTAAATCATTCAGACGTGAAGTACCGAGGAGAACAGATTTTAGGTGGCCTTTTTGTGGATGGAGTATAATTTCTACATAGATGGACCCTTCTCCGCTCCTCTCCTCTTTTCTCAGCAACCTGCACCTTTCTCTTCCTTTCGACGAAATAAGGATGATAGGGGTGTATAGTAGTATAATAATATACAGCTACCTTCGCTTCTTAACATTCAGCCAAAATTATACAGTTGGATCAATTCAGCCCCAGCCAAAAGTTCGAAAAAATAATAGGACCACGCGAGAGATTGACACTCCAGATACCAACACCAACGAACAACTTACTCCAGCCCTACTCGCACTCCCCATACGAAAAGACCTTCACTCACCTACTTACTAGCTCACCCGCCCACTCACTCAGTCAACCCCTTTATCCCCATTGACACCCACCCCCAATCCTCCTCCCCCGACAAACTCACCGGCACTCAACCCCATCAACATCTGTCCATGAATGAACCCCTCAGCATCCATCCCTCCAACACCGACACCGACCTCATTCCCCTCCATCCCATCCAGCACCATTCCATCCGCATGTCCATCATGTCCGTGGCCACCGTGAGATTGACCGTGGCCACCACCGTGACCCTGCAGACTCGGATCCAGTACGCCACGATCCATGACCGCCTGCGGAGCCCGCCCGCCCGCACCGTGACCGGGTACGTGGCCTGGCCGTGCGCGCGATTGTGGCTGCGGCGGCGCGTGGTGATCCGCGTCGTCGCCCTCGCCATCCGCGTCCGCGTCTTCCAGGTCCTCGTCGAGGTCGTTCGGATGGACGCTCGCGCCAGGGCCGCGTAGTGCGGAGTGGCCGTTCACCATACCGCTCCCAGTGCCGGCGCCACCGTGCTGCGGGACGGAGAAGTGACGCGTCCGTTGTTGCGACGACGGGGTGGTGGTGGTGTCGGGGAGGGGTTTCTGTGCCGCCATGCCTGCGTTTGATTTGCGTTGGCGGTGGATGACGGCCTTCCACTTATCCACGAGTTTGTCGTAGTCCAGCGCGGCAAGATCCAAGCCGGCTCTGCTCATCTCCTTGATCGCGTCTTGCGGGATGGGCACGGAGGTGGGCGGGAAGAGGAGGAATGCGCGCGGTTGCTGGCACTTGCTCAGCTGGTCGACTTGCTCGCGGAGGTGGAACACTTCCTGCTCGGCGTTTTCGAGACTAGCGGCGGTGGCTTTTTGCTTTTCTTGCTCACGCGCGTAGGCTCGGAGGACTTCGAGCCGCCAGGATTCTTGACGTTGCTTTTCGGGTACGACTTTCCAGTGGTTGAAGGCGCTCGTTATGTGTTTCATTACTTTGTCTTGCTCGTGCTGCGCTTGTTGGTCGCTGTGGTTGTAGCCGTTCGTTTGTCCGTTTGCGTGATTGCGCTGATCTTTGCGACCATCCGCAACTGCTCTTTCGGACCGCCATCGTCGATATGTTTCCTGGAAATGTTGCCGTAGCGGTTCCAGTTGCGCCGGGCCTGGCGCCTCTATCGACCAAGAAGTGGTTGTGGAGAATGGCTGGCCGGAAAAAAGGGTAGGCGGCGCATGGAGACAGCGCAAACACAGTGCAGGATATGTAAAAGAGAACGGATCGAAATCGAAAGGGTTCGGCGCAGGCTGACTTCGAGCACTGGGTGACGGCCATTAGTATTTATTCGTTCCGCGTCCCAAAAGAACTACTCACCTCGCTGCCCTGAGACTTCCGAGTACCTCTCTCAACGCCAATTCCACCGCGCGTCCGGTTTCCGCATCGTCTAGGATATCCTGGCGTCTAGCAAATTCATTCTTCACCGAAGTCCTCCGAGAATTGTCTCGCCGAAGATCCATCTGCGCGGCATTTTGCCTTGGTGTCGGGGGCAAGTCGTTGATAACTCCAGTCGCATGCCAAGTCGCAGCATTGAGCCTAGTCCCTACGACCCCCGGATGCGGTGCGTCACCCTGACCTCTGCCTCGAGAAGGGGAGCGCGGGCCGGTCAGCGGCGATGGCTTCGAGGCTGTTGGTGTTGAGGTCTCCCGCTTGGCGGAAGAGTTGCGGGCTTGCCGTCTGGTGATGTTCCCGCGCATCCGTCGTATCTCGTCCACATTATGTATGCCATCCGATGGTTTCGGGTTCTTCTCCTTGACATAAAGGTCCAGATGCCGCCCCAGAGATGACGATGTAAAATACTGACCGCAAAAGTCGCAGCGCCGGTCTTTCGCTGCTGGCGTTTTGGCCGGTGTGCCGGAGTCGGCGGTCGAGCCAGGAGTAGCTATTGATGGCTCTGCCATGACTTTTCTGCCGGGGTGTATATGACTGATTTGAGCAGGCTTTGGTGTCGGAATTGGATGGGCTGACGGTGATTGAGCTTCTAGTTTAATACAGATGTTGGAGCTCTGTAGATGTCGTTCTCATCATTACAGATCTCTAAAAAGGAGAGCAATAATACGAAGTTACGGAGTACGAGCAACGGCGAAAGTGTCAGCGCAAGCGTATGCACGGGTACATAAATTAGGTTCACTAAAACCTCGTTTATCGTTCCCGATTGCGTTAGTGTAATCGACTACCTTGCCCCTGTCACAAATTACCTAGACCTTACCATAGGTAAGTCAACATCACTTCCTTGCGATGGCTTCTCCAATATGTTCCGCCATGGCGAGGACCTTCTCCTCCTGCAGCCTCCGCCCAATAAGCTGTACAGCAACATGAGCTCCGTCATAAATGCTGGGGTCGTCTATGGAACAGATTAGACATCATCTGTAGGTTAGGGTCACAGGGAAGGACCTACAATCATTCCAGACCTTTTGGTCTTGCTCACTGACCGGAGAGAAGTTCTTGTCGATAATGTCGACTTTCTCGTCCACAGTAGTCACTGGAATAACACATGCCGTGTAGTCAAGGAGATTGACAATCGTTGAGTATCCATAGTAGCTGTACTTGGTCGGCCGCGCAGCTGGAAACGGCGCCAAAGGTGTAATGAAGGCATCAACAGGCCGGCCGGTGCCTGTGAGCTTCTCGGTACTGTTCCAGTAGTCCATATACTCTTTCTGGTATTGTCGCTTGGCGACATTGGTTGCCGCTATCTTACTTGCCGTCATTTCATCCGTTGGCTTGTGGCCATAGGCGATGGCAACCTGCTCCGCTGCGGGTTCTCCTGAGAGGGCGAATGCCTCGTGCACATTGGCACCGCCATCATATGTCCAGGTTGTCAACTGGACTCATCAGAAACACAACTATAAAGGTCTTTGATCCTACTCACGCAGATATCATTGCCGCGTTTGTGGGACGGTGGTTGCCACTCAATGACCTAGGCCTGGTCAGCCTACTGCAAGGTGGGGATCGTAGGGGTAGTCAACCTTATGACCCAGCTTCTCTATTGTTTTGACAACGATATCAACCGCTCTTTGTACCGGTGGGTAAGCTGTCACGACACCGTCGTGTTTGAGAACACCAAAGACGAGTTGGCCCTTCCCTGAAGACCGGATCAGATCCAGCACCTGCTGCTCTTGCTCGTCTCTCCAAGGAATCTCATGTACCAGAGGGTCATGAAGCCATGGCTGCTGGCTCAGAAGAGCCTTGATCACGAGCCTCAGAGATCCAGCAGTGTGTGCTATAGGCCCCACAACCGAGAGGACAGAGTTTTGACCATCCATAGAGTTGGCCATGCCCTCGTAAGGGAGCCGTCCACCAGAAGGACGAATGCCGTACAAGCCATTGAAAGCAGCCGGAATTCTAACGCTTCCACCGATATCTGTTCCGAATCCGACCGGCGAACCTTTTATGCCGATCAGTGCACCCTCGCCCCCTGAGCTACCACCACTGGTAAGGTTGCGATTCTTCGGGTTCCAGGTGTAGCCGATAATGTTGTTCACGGTTTCACCAGACATCAGGGTATGAGGCACGCTGGTCTTGCAGTACAGAATAGCTCCTAGAATTCGGAGTTCTCGAACCATCTCAGATTCATAGACTCTCTCGCGACCTGTGCCCTTCTGACCCTCGAAAGTCCCAATCCAGCCAACATAACCCATGGTGGTTTCCACACCTTTCACATGGAATTGATCCTTCAAGCTGACGGGCAAACCATGGAGTGGTCCAATCGGGCGTTTGTGCTCAGCATAGTACGCATCCAAGCGCTTGGCGTTCTCGAGGGCTGCATCGAAGAACGTCTCATGCAGGCAACTGGTCTGATGGCAAATCGATCAGGTCAGATTCCGGGACTTGATATATGGCGGGTGGAGACGCCATACCAGTTGGTGAGCCAAAGCGGCCCTATGACAGAAAGCTTCAGCAACATCAGTAGCTTTCCATTCGCCGGTGGTGGTCTTCGAGACAATGCCCACTGCATCAGTCTCGGTGATCTCGATCTCTTGCTTGCTAAGATACTGCCAAATGAAGTCGCCGGTTACGTCCCGTCGCTGCTCTGGCGAAGGGATCGGCGACTTCAGTCGCCATTTCTCAGGGATGGAGCTGTCGATAGCCTCGCGCTTCGCTTTCGCTCGAGTCTGCCAATCTTCAGTCATTGTGTCTGTCTATAGCTACACGTCAAGAAGTCGTCCAGAAATTCCAGAGGATGCAAAGGAACCAAAGTGAAACACGAAGGACATGCCGAATAAAAGGAGTCGTGGACTGGAAATGGAGGGAGCGAGCTTCCTGAACGGGTCTGACCTGTATGTCATAATCATCCTTGCTGGTGGGGTCGAAGGGGGGTCAATCGTGCCGAGCTTCGTCTCTTATCGATAAGGGTTCGTTTGTAATCGGCAGTCTTAACTCCGATACCGCATCGAAAATGTATTTGACGTTGAAAGGAGTATGTGCATACGTCTCTTGATAAGTTCATACGCTTTGTACACTGGTGACTTCATCTACCAAGATTCTTGAGCAAGTTGGAAAAGACGATGGGTCTCAAGAGTCCCCAGTCCATACCGGGTAATTGTAACTCATGATGGTGTGAGCCGGTTGATGATCAAAGCACACTACCAGGTCATTGCCTCGTTTCTATGGATCTGCAAGTCTAGCCGTCCCATAAATGCACTCTTAACAAAGCATGGACCCTCAGATGGTAAATCTCACACGTTGCCAAAGGTGATTGTCTCGGTCATGAAGATTATTGTCTGCGGAAGCCATTATGTCTACCTCACTAGGAATGCTGTACTCGTGCTTGGCTTGTTAGCGCCCACGGCTCCGTGGGGTTTGTTCGAGCCTCGTGAGGAGCCAATATACGATAGCCATTGACTCCCTCAGGAACATTGACTTATAAATCGTGCTTCAGCCTGTGGTTCTGAGACCTCGAAGTCGGAACTGTTTGTCTCGAAAGAGAATCCTATCCGCTTCAGCTTTTGCTTCCTCATCTGCACTATCCTCTATGATGCAATCGGGATTCGTGTTCGTTTGCAGCATGGTCTCGTCCTTTCTTGTCTGGTGTCTTTGGAGTCGATGTTCCACTGCTCCACTAGCCCTGTAAGCCAGCTTCAATATCAGCACTTCCCATCCATAGGAGCACATCCTCCTCCTGAGCGTGCTTCTTGAAGCTTTCAACTGGATTGCCTTGGATCCCAGTTAATCCGCCATCATTAACGCTTCAATCCTTCATTTGTCGGACATTGAGGTTGATTCTCTTGGTCTCCATCCAGTTCCGCCACGATTCACAGGCCCCAGAGTCGTCAATGGTTGTCTGTCCGTCCGTTTCACTTCTCATAGGCCACGTTCGCAGCCAATCTGGACAAGTACCTCCGATCACCTGCGGTACTCCATGCCAAGCATATCGTGATGGCCCAGACATGTATACTGCATCTCCGGACCGGAGCCTCAGAACAAGATGCTTGAGACTGCTCTCGCCATCGCCTCCCTCAACCGACATACCGACAATAAAGATCGCATCACAACCCCAGCTTATGCTCACCAGGCCTCGATCGCAGTCTTCACTGACGTCTCGATGGACACTCAAAGTATCCCCTGGTGTATAGAGATTGATAATGGCGGCTTCAGCTTTCATGTCCGGAAATATGCCAGCCAGCAAATCTGCAATGTCCGCTGGAAAGGCTGGAGGAGGCTTGGTAGGGTACACTTTATTGGTCCAGTCATACTGACCGCCAAGAGTTACCCACCGGAGCTTTCTCTCCAGAAAGCTGGATACGGTCAAGGGATTATGGAGTTCCGGGTTCTTTGGCTCAAAGCACAGCCTTGGATCTGGGCCAAGAGTGAAAAAGGATGCATGCTTTGGGCTCATTTGATGGTGGTCGAAGTTCCTGAAACCTTCGGAGGCCACTTGCTGCGCGCAAGGAGCCATTTTGATCGGAGGGTACTGTACATTGTAATGCGCATGGATATTGGTTTTGTGCTGTTGATCAGACAGATCTCGATGCAGTAAGCAATCCAGGAGATGGAGCTGGGTATCTGGAGGCAGTAGTGATGGTATCATGTGCAAACCTACCTTCCATCAGCCATCTACAGGTTGAGACCCTCTCAGATCCTACCTGGCAAATTTTGATGCTCAAATATTGGGGTATGAGATATAGCTGTGTTTGTGCTCTGCCGTCCACGATCTAGTGGATGCATCCCCTGCGCGAAGGCATTGAAGGTAGATGTCAGCCGTTCTTTACTGACGCACCCAATAGCTTTGATATGAGTCTGCTGCACCGGTGTGAGTCCACGCCTGAAGTCAACTATTTCAAAGTCATCATCAAGGCTCTTCAGATGCTTCTGGTATTTCTTGTAAAGCTTGCGCATATCGACGGGTGGCTTCGCATATGCATCATGTTGACGTGGAAAATTCATTTTAGGCAAGTAGAGATTAAACTGTAGTGATTCCCCCGGCGGACCATTGGAATGGTATGATGATGCGGAGGAAATATTAATGCACTCCGTTGTGGATTGACGAGGAAGCTTCCCGCGCCTGACGCACGCTGCACGAAATCCTTAGCGCGTCTTTCGGTAGTGAAGCGAAAATGCAATGTTTACCTACCGTCAACACCAACGATTGAGAGATTGACTTGGAGATCTATACAACTAACACTCACAGGGCTATGAGTATCGACATCAATCACCAACATACAAGCCACCTGGGAACAAATCGACTGACTTACAGCACTTTTTAAAACTTCATAATCCGTAGCCTATCACCAAATCTCAAACAACGGAAGTGTAAGCCGCATCTGGCCTTCAAGGACGGCCTTCCAAATCGCTTTTCAATATGGAGAACTATCAGAAGATTGAAAAGATAGGCGAAGGTAAAGTGCCCGATGAGAATACATACAAACTGCTAACTCCAAGCTTGGTGTAGGTACCTACGGAGTTGTCTACAAAGCCCGCGACCTCACCCACCCAACCCGCATCGTGGCGCTCAAGAAGATCCGGCTCGAAGCCGAAGACGAAGGCGTCCCCAGCACCGCGATCCGCGAAATCTCCCTCCTGAAAGAGATGAGCGACCCGAACATCGTGCGCCTCCTCAACATCGTCCACGCCGACGGCCACAAGCTCTACCTCGTCTTCGAGTTCCTCGACCTCGACCTGAAGAAATACATGGAGGCGCTGCCGGTCAGCGAAGGCGGGAGAGGCAAGGCCCTGCCGGACGGCTCGGGCCCGGATCTGGGCAGACTGGGGCTGGGCGACGCCATGGTCAAGAAGTTCATGAGCCAGCTGGTCGAGGGCGTGCGCTACTGCCACAGCCATCGCGTCTTGCATCGTGACCTGAAGCCGCAGAATCTCCTCATCGACCGCGACGGCAACCTGAAGCTGGCGGATTTCGGGCTGGCGAGAGCGTTTGGCGTGCCGTTGAGGACTTATACACACGAGGTATCCAGCCCTGGCATCTTTCCGCTACCTAACGTGAGATTTGTGACTAACAGAAGGCATCAGGTAGTGACACTGTGGTACCGCGCGCCCGAGATCCTCCTCGGCGGCCGGCAGTACTCCACCGGCGTCGACATGTGGTCCGTCGGCTGCATCTTCGCCGAGATGTGTACGCGGAAGCCCCTATTTCCCGGCGACTCCGAGATCGATGAGATCTTCAAGATATTCAAGTGCGCACCAACCTCCCACCCTCCCTGCTCCGAACATGCCTCCAGTACTGACCGCACCTCGCAGACTCCTCGGCACGCCCGACGAACACGTCTGGCCTGGCGTGACCTCTTTCCCCGACTTCAAATCCTCCTTCCCTAAATGGCACCGATCAGAGACCAAGGCGCTCGTTTCGGGCCTGGATGACAATGGTTTGGATCTGCTTGACGCTATGCTGGTCTACGATCCGGCCGGAAGGATATCGGCGAAACAGGCTTGCAATCATCCGTATTTCGAGCATGGGAGTAGCGCTTACTCGGGGCGGGGCAAGACGAATGGGTTTCATTGAGTGGATCTGATGGGTGGTCTTCTTCCTTGGGCATACATACATCATGGGTATTACCGAGCTTACGAGGGCAGGCAACGGAAGGCGGAGTATTGTTGAACGCAACATGTGTCTTGCATGTTATGCCTTTTGCTGGTCCTTTATGTCCCAACCGGCGCTTTAGTTCACAATACCATTACTCGTGTATTCCTGATCTCACTGTCCGCTGTCGAGTAAGAGTCATGGGGCGCGAGGTGAGGGCAAGTACATTGTTCACAGTTTCTCTATGATGGACATTACGTCAGAGTCTTGCTGAGAGCTTGTAGTAGTGGTGTTTATCTTACTACGACTGACTCCCCGCCCGCCGACCCCTGAAGCACTGACTTCGTAACTTGCCCGAGTTCCGCATAAATCTCAAATGATTGGAAAGCTCTCATGATATCGTAGCATTGCCACCGAATATAGGGTGAAATGCCCCAATGCAGCCACATAATGCTCAGACTGACCGAATTAACGACTTACCTTTCGGGACCAAAGCATCGCATCCTGACCAACGAATCCATGGAGATACTAGCCAAATCCGAACTATTGCAACCCGCAATCCAATGGGCTCTACCCAAATGGCCCTTCCTTACTGCCACGAACTCGCTCAAACTCACCCCCACAGCGGGCCCTGAAACCTTTCTACTTCCTTCAAGCACACCGCAGCAGCCACATACAGGAAACTCCTCAGTACACCAACCTTCCTCCTAGGCACCTTCTCTTCCATGGCGACAGCTAAGCAAGCGATGGAGCGCTCGAGCGCCTCCTCGCTCTCCTTGCCCGTTGTCGGGTCTTTGACGATGCAGCTGATGATGAAGGCGACGTCACGCTCGAATTTCTCCTTCATGCTGACGGAGTTCTCCCGCTGGCGCTTGCTTTGGGCGCCCGTCTTGCCGATGATGTTACCGACGAAGACTTCTTTCTCTAGGAGCAGGTGCACAGGGTGACTGCTGTACTGCGTCATCGTGTCGAGAAGGTGGTCGTCGTAGCTGGGTGGCTTTGTTAGAACGTAGTGGACGGCTTGGCCATGTGCGGTTCAGGGATGCGGTGAGGATGCACAAGGGTGAAGGGGGTGAAAGGAGGTCTTACTTTTCCTGGAGATCTCTTGCCCAGTCCAGATGGTGTCTCCACTGAATGACTGCCGTCGCCTTCTGAACGTAGCTCCAGACTTGCTGCATGACGCTCTGATTGGAGATTTTATCTTTCACTAATTCGCTTGACTGTTTCTGCAAATCTTGGAAAACGACACGTTCGTCGATGGCTCGATACAGTTGCCCAAGCACCTTGTCGCTCTCGTACACGGCGTATACTTTCCCGCCTCCATTGGAGGTGTTAATGCTCTCTTCTTCCTCTTCTTCGGCAAAGTCGATTTTACTGCTTATCACGACACTGGGACCTGGCGCCATGAAATCAGGCCGAGCTTTTGGGTATCTGGGACAATCTGCAAGGTTCACCTAGAAGCTGTTAGTAGCTGGCACCATGGCTTAGATCAGGCCGGAAGCTATGTCATACCGGAACACCGGTCTTAGAGAAATCGACTGCTGTTGAATGCTTTCCCGCCAGAAGTATGCATTGCGGATCGAGGGTTCCCTGTAGCTTTTGATCGGCTAGAATCTGGTGGAGTATAGCTATCCAGCCCAGGCGGTCGTTCTCCATGAATTGAATGAAGAAGTCCGCCATGTGATGCCTTTCTACCCTATCCACGACATCGGGTTGCACCACCCGGGGATAGTCAGCTGGCTCTTGAATTGAAATTGGCAGGAACGCCGGATCGTAAATAACGTTGTAAATATCACCGTCGAGGTCACCGCCACTGAGCTGACTCGGTAAATCTCTTTGACCTTTTTGACTAAACACCACGCAGTTGTGTAATGCGTTCAAGGGGGATTCTTCAGGTACGTCGACTCCAGTAACTAACTGTATGTCACCAGGATGGAGTGCTGGTGACCGAGTGATTATGATGTTTCTACCAACAATGACAGATCTTCCTTCCTCCTCGGTTTGCAAAACGCAGAATATTTCTCCTTCGTTGAGGTACCCAGTCTCGTCCATTATTCCGTAAAGGGTGACCGCCAGCTTGACCGGAATTCGTGAACGGTGTTTTATTTCGCGCAGCTGTACTAACACCGCCATCTGAACGGTGTCCCGTAGAAAGGCGTCCGCCTCGAAGGACAGACCTAGTCCGTCAAGCTTGCGAATCAACCAGGAAACCTGCGCAGTTTTGCCGACTAGATTCCGCTGCAAGAAGCTCGCTGCGTTCACAGGAGACAAAGTAGTACTACGCAGCTGCTCAATAGCCTCGGCTTGTAGGTCTAAGAACACATTTGTCTTCACGCCGAGATCTTCCATGATCTTGATGAGCTGACGATTTAATACGAAAGGGAGAGGACGATGTGCTGCCCCACAGATCTCTATATCTGTTGCATCCGACCCTCCAAATTTAATCATTGAGGGCCGCAGCGATAACGTCTCTCCCTGAAGTCTGCTATCGAAGGATATCATGCCCTTTGCCCCTTTAATCCAAATTAGCTGAAACTATGATTGCGAAGGAGTGACATCCAGTTTAGAGAAAGAGCCCACTTACCAGCATATCGGATTTGGAATAGCGTAGGTCTCAAGGCACGAGAGTTGGCATACTCTTTCCACAATTTATGTAGAATGGATGCCGAGAACGTTCCAACGCCGTCACTGAAAACACGACCCGACCTTTCGATATCTGCAATAGTGGTAACGGTATCTGTACGTAGTCGTACGGTCTTTGATGTCTCCGAGAAAGCTTGCCCTATGCGTGCAGCACACTTCGCTGGCGAGCGGATTGCTGAAAAGTCTCCTAGCCTAGCGATGACTATTTGTGCATGCAACAGCTCGTTATCTTGAACGAATGGCGCCATGAACCAACATGTTTGAGCTCGCAGAGAGGAATGCGAAAACCCAAGGAACTCATAGGGCCGGCCCGCAATGTTGATTGAGCTACCAAGAACTTTCTTGAAACGGCCATGATATATGTTCTCGTTGGAAGCATCATTGTCGAACCTTATCGCTTCCCCATCTTCGTCCACAAAAGTTACTCGAAGGAAGAAGTCCACATGATCCGAGTACTTCCGCAACACTCGATTCTTCGGTTCTGGATCCGGACCATAGAAAAATGTACCTGTTGGGGTGACAGTAGCTTTATATACCTGTGCCATGTGCTCGTGCCGCTCTGCAATGTCTGGTGAGTATACCAATTCTGTTTGACTAGATAGCTCGTTCCTGGCGAGAAGCTCTGTCAGACCCTTTAACTCGAGCTCCTTGGCTTCGGTTTCGGGCCCAGGGTAAGGAATTTGGTTGAAGAGCTTCTTTGTAGCGTGTAGAGTCGTAGGCACCCCTGAACGTTTGACCATACGAGATATTTCTGGTAGCAACGCAACGACACGGCCAGGTAGAAGATAGCCATTCTGTGCTAATTTCTGCATCTGAAACTTGAGACTGAAGGGCAAGTCATCAAAATCATAGCAGAGTTTCAAGGTCAGTTCAGAACTCTCAAGCGCGAGCGAACGCGCTGGTGCCATGACAGCGGTAAGCCAAGAAATACACGTTGGTAACTCTCGGATATGCTTATAGGCATATATACTGCTGATTGCCTCAGGCAACAACACAAGCCGATATACGAAGCAACTTGAGACAACACTCTCGTGCGCCTCGCTGATGCTTGAAACTCTCTTCTTGGTGAACGGCCGCTGCTGCCCTGCATCCAACAAAAGCTTTCTTAGACCGCCAAGTAATAGATTATTTAGCATATGTGCGGTGTCTTCGTACATCCGAGGCGCTTCGGAAACCGTAAGTGTGAGGGATGGGTTCAATCTATTGCCCACTGTCATAGATTGCACGGTCGAGTAACGGATTTCGAGTTCAAGAACGGGAACATCTGCTGCCGGAGGGTTGAGACGTAGAGAAAGAGACTTCCTGCCGAAAGTCATAGTGCCCTGCCTAAGATCGGTAAAGTAGGGAACGAAAACAAGATGTGACTTCCTATCATAGTCCCATGTGCCGCAGGCCAGTGAGGAACAGGGAAGCGTTCGTTCAATTCGTTCAGGGCGTGGTGTCGAACCTTTCCCAGTGTTGACTTTCTTGGTCTGCTGCCTGACTTGCTCACTGCGTAAGCTGCGTAAAAGAAAGGCATCTGGCACATTCCTGCTGACAGAACAGTAAATGTTCCTTCCCATAAGTCGCAACTGATGGACTGCCTGGGCTTTGGGGTTGCTAGTTCCGTAAATTTCCAAGAACTTTTGGCCCTGAACAGGGTCGAGAAAGGTTACCGTAGCGCATCCTTTTCGCAGCCTGTGACAGATGTACGACTTGATAGACAGTTTGAGTAGGAGAGGTCCAAAGAAATCTCTTAACTGCTTTTCGGATAGCTGCTCTGGAAGATTACGAACGAACACTTCCATAATGGCGGATTAGCTGGGATAGCTGCTGACAACTCTGTCAAGTCTCGAAGCCGATGCGAAGAGCTTCTCAGAGACGCGTGTAAGACTCTCGATCTAAGAGCGCGCTTCAGAGACTGGCATCAATGTAACCTAGAATCGCTGCTTGGGGCACAGGCAATATCAGCTGGCAAGTAGTGCCTTACCTCTGTCGTGGTAAGTGGAAAGTGGTAAGTTATATCAGAGGTTGATCTGAATGTCGGCTATTTGATGTTCCGTCTACTCAGGGGACATTACTAGATGACTGGTGAATAAATATCACAGCAAACGCACTTCCAGCTGAGTTCTGGCAGTAGTCAAATCGTATGGCAAGTGAATGGGATCCTCTTATGCAATGAGCAGTGAATACTTGGTCAGACATGCAAGTTGCCGACGCATAGCAGGGACACACAACGCTTCGTTAGACAATAGTGTAATACTTCCCGGCGTATAATACATACTGATAATCCTCATATCAATTGAGCAAACAATGTCCGATAGTCACACAATATTTGAATGGAGAACCACCAGACAGTGGCCGCCCAGATTTGACCGCTAAGGAGGAACACGAAACAGAGAGTTGTGCGCCTTGATTGTAAGAACCTTGGAGTGAAGAGTGATGTCGTAGTCTAGGATGAGATGGTGAGAAGTCGAGGACAAGTCATTATGCAAGTAAAGGTGTCTGAGAGCTTTCCACCGATGCCGGTGGTGGAGGTGGCTGTTGGATCTATGCAAATGAAGATTATCAGCAGTCTGCACACAAAATCTCTCTCCACAATACCCACATCTAATCGAGTGTTCTCTGCCATCATCCTCTGGAAACCGATTCCAACACCTTCGATGACTGCCAATAGACAAGCACACGCTATTGCTGAGTTCCGGGCCGCCTTCATCCCTCCTCGTACTGCCAGCGCACCACCTGTGAAAAACCCGGCTATGACTGTGATGGATTCAAAATCAGCATACATCCTTTTGACGTGGTGTAGCACTGTGTATTCGGTAGGAGCAAGCAGCAATCAGACATACTAGCATTATATGGGTCCTCCTTCCTTCTTATCCCCTTCACTGCACAGTCAAACGTTGAGAAAAGCCCGCCCCACACTCCGAAGTTGCCTCCTAATACAGGTGCTCGTGCTTTGATGGCCGTTAAAGCGCCGATTCGTCGTTCCCCGTAAGGACTGTTGCGGAAACCTTTAACGCCATGCCATACCGCACCCCCGATAGCCTGAGATTGCCAAAATATCAGCCTCACTCTCATGTGTCAACTAGGTGGAGAAGGCGGTGGACAAGATGTGGGGAATGAAAAGCCAGCGGCTAGACGCGAATAGACAGATGGGATAGGAAGGAACATACCCCCATACAGAAGGCGCCACCAAAATCACTTAAGGCCACCCACGGACACGGGTCCCTTGAGTGATCCATAGCGTGAGCAAGGAAAGATCAGGACTTAGGAGGCTCGCCCCTTCGAGACTGGGCGAAAGCTATTATGCAGTAGATTTTCTAGGATTGGGACGGTCGTGAGGAGTTCGTGGATTACACAGAGATTGAGCAGGGCTTTGAATGATCGACCGGGATGGCGTATCTTAACTTCTTCGTAGGTGATCAATACCAATCTTTCTTGAAGATGAACACTGGATGATGCTTCAAACTTTCTTGACCCTGCTATGACTGGCTCGCTTGTGAAGTTTACTCCCACGCTTGCTACATCAGGACTAACGTTGAGAGCTCAGTCACCTCACTTCACTCTTGATTAAGGTAAGGTAGCGAGGAATCGAACTTTCTCATTTACTAGGCATACATCTATGTTCGTCTTGAAAAGAACTCGACAACCAGACTGCCAGCGACTGTGCGGTTCAACCCTTACGGAAGAGCGCATCCCAGCGGGAGCGCATCAATTCCATGAGGGGTACCAGCGACAGCTTCGTACAGCTAAGAGAGAGGACGGGTAAGCATGCTTGACAATGTACGCCTCACAAAGAACAAGACCCAACTCGTCCTCATCGCGATTTTCAACACCCGGAAAGTATCCCAATCTGAAAGAGGTCCCGCCATCGATCTGGACAGCACTGAAGGTAGAAAGTGTAGGTGTTTCGTCGGTATGATGGATGAAGAGCATTCGCTGAGCTACAACTGTCTGGTTCTACCTCAGGGGAGAAGCTTATCCGAAGTGACCTGCAACTTCGTAGAGGTATGAAGGATGCTATGGGTCAAACAAGTCTTGAATTGATCTTGTACAAATCCTCATGGCGTTCGATCGATGTCTGTTATTTGATTAGTACCAGCCTGGTAGCTCTCCTTGAACTCCTGAGAACAGGTGTTAGTTAATGTATATGCTTGTTGGTTGAATGATCCGCATACCTGGGTATTCCTCTACACACTTTGCTTTCTATAGATCCTCACCCAGGAGTTCAAGGTCCAGCTGGCTTAGACCCTCAATCTCGTCCGGCCAGGTCATTACGACCTCACCATCCTCACCGCCCTCATCAGTCACGGCGTCTTCTTCTCCGTGTCCAGCGCCGTCTCCCATGTCCACATCCCCTTCATCAATCTCCTCATCTGCTTCCAGGTTTTCAAGAACTCTTTGTTCAAGAGTTGCTCTCACCTGTTCGGACAATGAACCGGCCATTTCCCTTAAGAAGGGCGGGAGAATGTTGCCCGGAGCCTCGTCTGAGGAGATTGATGTCAGGGTGCCCAGAGCGTACTCGATAAACTCTGGCTCGTCCCTGTCGCAGATGCTTGCCAAGCATGACAACTGTTCAATGATGTCATACAGGGCCGCCTTGGTTTGGCCCTTCGTCTGGGCCGCCCTGGCCATCCCGACCATCTGGATCAGGAGATCAACCTCCTCGTGCGGCGTTCTCGACACCGGTGCCAGCACCGGCGTCGCTGCTGCTACCGCAGCCGCCCCTGGGCGATTGAGTCGAGACACCGGCTTCTTTATCTTCCGGTTGAGGGTGGTCGGGGGGTTTGGTGCGCTACCGGTGCTTCCCTCTGTGGGCTCGGTAGCGACCGACGTGGGAGGAAACACGCTGGTGGTGGTGACGGCACCGACCAGCGCCTCGTTTTCGGAGAGAGGGAGTGTGGGAGTGGGAGAGGTGTCGATGCTGGCTGTGACTGGGCCCATCTGGCTGGCATGTTCTGCCGCCTTGTCCTCCTTTGGGGACTTCATAACCTCCGAGATGGTGGGTGGCATGTCGATCGTTGTGGTCGCTCCCGTTGACGTCAACGTTTGAGGGGCTGTACGAGCCGCGTCCATGATGGCTGTGATCGAGCCAAACCGGTAGACTTCGTTCGCCGTTCGCTCCCCTTCTGAGGGCTCCGTGGCGACTGCCGAAATGGGAGGGATGTCGATTGTGGTGACTGCAGCCACCAACGTCTTCATTTCGGGGCGAGTAGGAGCCATGTCAAGGATAGTCGGAGCCACGTCGATGACTTCGCTTGCCGGTTCCCGCTGTTCTGAGGGCTTCGGGGCAACTGCCGGAATGGGTGAGGTGTCGGTTTTGACCACATCCACCAACGTCTTCGTTTCCGGGCAAGTTGGAGCCACGTCAATGACAGCTTTGATCGGGGACAATTCGATGACTTCACTTGTGGGCTTCTTTTCCTTTGCAGTAAGGCGCTTGAGCTCTGACCTCTGCTGGGCGAGTTCTTTCCTCTGGTGGGTGCATACCCTTGCAGTCTCCGCCTCCTTTAGGTTTGCTTCTCTCAGCAGCTTCTTCATCTTTTTGTTTGTGTCAAGAAGTTCTGCTCGGCACTTGTTCACCTCCCAACGGCTCTTCGTTGCATTCTCCTCGTGAGCCCAGCACTCCCGCCTCCAGTGGTCGGCGAGCTTTTCGCTGCGCTCCACGGTTTCTACTTGTGTACGGATCCGCTCCTCGGCGTCGACAAGTTCATTGTTGGAAACCTGAAGTTCCCGAAGGCGCTTCATATGATATTAGATCTACATTCACGGGCTAAGATGAAAAGGGACACTCACATCAACGTGAGTAAGGTAGTCTTGGTGCCGTTTCTCTTTCGTGATGTGCAGCTCGTAGCTCAAGTCATCACGTTTCTTTTCGGCCAACTTGGCCTTAGACTCCGCGTTGGCTGTCCGCTTACGTTCCCTTGCTACGGCTGCATCGAGTTTGTCGTTCGCACTTTTGAGTGCCAATATCTCGAGCTCGTTGTCTTCGTGGTGGTTGCAGATGGGTGTCGAAGTTACCGAAGGTTGCTTCACGACGTCCTCGGCTTCCACTGAACCAGCAGTGGAACCGTGAGTGAGATCTGTACCGGGAAGTTGCACGAAGAACGACGCGAGAAGTGCAAAGACGAGGAGAAGAATGTGCCAAAGTGTTCGCTCGGAGAGGTTGTAAGAGAACACGCTTTCCACGCCGAAATTGACGGAGACAACAACAGCAGCAGACCAGAGAAATACGATGACGATGGAGTGGAGGAGTTCAGTAAAACCCGTCGACGACATTTTACTGAAGATCGCGTTTTCTATGGTTGTGTTTGCGGATGTTGTAAGTTTTGGGGGTTTCTCGTTGATGAACGTGAAGTTCCGAAGTGGAAGTTGCAAGTTCTTCTTGGTGTTTTGTCGTTGTGGAAGTGGATGAAGAGAAGTTACGAAGTGGAAAGTACGAGGTGAGAAGTGGAAGATTTTATAGACCACCACAGCAACAGTGAATGGATTTATTCACTTGCGGTTGCAATAACACATTGCTTATGTGTCAATGGCAGGCGAGAGCAAACGTCACCACGGCGGAAAGTATGGGCACGCTCGCAACCATCTCGAGGCTCGTTGTGTATTGATACTCTTAAGGAACAATAAGGACTCAACCCACAATAATCAGCTCTCCCCGAGCCCACAGTATTACACAATAAGGACACCAATCCACAATAGCAAACCCTGACATGCAAGTGCGTATTCCACAACCCAGCCCACGCCACCAGCTCGAATGTGTACCAAAGATCTCCCACAATACGAAGAAATCTGTCCACTATACCCACTATTGGCATATACCATTGCAGAGCTCATCCTATCCCGGTGCGCAACAGAGCACATCATTCAATAAGGAGACCTGTGATCCCACAGTAAGTACAATGACGCATCCATGAATACGGAGAACCTCAACCTTGAATTGTAGTCAATGGCACGGTACGGGTGGGAATCCCCTTTTCTGAATGTGCAGAGTAGCCCCTTTCCAGTGCCGTGCCCTACCGTAGGGCAAGCCCACCCTCCTGCGGCTTTCCCCCAATTTCTCGGGTCAGAACCGCTGCAATGGGAGTAGGATCTGTAGTTGCCGTCCGGGTTCACGGGGTGACCGGTGTAGGCGGCCGGTGTAGGCGCTTGAGTGTCAGCCGGATGGATCGAGTGAGTGGGTGTGGCATAAGGTTTTTTGGGAAAGAAGTATTTCAACAGTCGTAGCTCCGACCTCCCCAGAGTCACGCCTCAAGTCTAAAGTGCAATAAATGCCTTATCCATGCAAGCCTGCCGCTACATGCCTAGAACCGTCAACTATCTACAGCGCCGACATGTCCAAAAGCCCAAGACCTCGCCTCAAGGGGTATTAAGCCACTAGAAGGACGACCCATCGCCATCTCCAACGCCCTAGAGCATATTTTCAAAATCCAACGGAACGCCCTATTTCTTAGGCAACTCCCTGAACACCTTCCGGAAGATCTCCCTACTCTTGTACAGGTTCAAGAGCCGCAATCTCTCGTTGTCCAGGTGGGCGCTGTCGCTCGCCTGGCCGCACGGGAGGTGTGCCGCTAGTGCGTTGAACTCCTTTTCGAGGAAGCGGATGGCGGGGATGGAGCCGCCTTCGCGGATGTAGAGAGGTTTGCTGTACTTTGGTCTTGGATCGGCTTCCGCCGCAGTAGCTCTTACGGGGGCGTTTGGGATGGCACTGGTTTTGGGTGAGTGATCGGTACCGTTCTCAAGGGACAGTGAGGTGGCGGGTATAGGATTTGACGGTTTCGAACTGGTATGTGAAAGCTTCGCTTTTGAAGTGTGCGCCACGGTTTCCAAGGCTGCTTCGCCTTCGCCTTCGCCTCGTGGACACCAAACATCTATTATGGCTTCCTCGAGTGTCCTGAAGAGCTCATTACTGGGATCGCCGAGCCACGGCTCAGCTTGGTGGTTGATGCTGACTGACAGAACGTTCTTGCTCCCTAACTCCTGGAACTTGACTTTCAAGAAGTCTATTAGAGCTTCCCTGACCTCTTCTACCTGTTGATTAGGTACGAGGCGGATGGAGATGGAAGCCCGCGCGGTGCTAGGTATGATGGTCGAATTCTCAGGCCCAGAGATGTCGAAGCGATGTATAGTCAGCGACGGTTCACGTGAGCGTGCCATAAGCTTAGCTTTGAGAACATCTGAATTCTCGTTGTCCGGGTTAGACTGCACTAGCATTCGAGTTATAGCGGCATAGCGCGAGTCCTCAGCTTCAGTGATAGGAAGAATGGGTTCGTAGAGGTCAGGAATCTGAATCCGTCCATGTGGCCCGGTCAGATTGGCAAGGAGCATCACAAGATCTTTGAGTGATTCATCCATAAGCCCGCTTCCGTCAACACCGCTGTGAAGATCAGGATTGCCGCTTTTCACCCGGACCGTGGCATGGATCACCCCTCGCAAGCCATAGGTGAGGCACGGTACATCGTCCGTGATCCAGTAGCTGTTTGCTAACAGGATCCAGTCAATTTCTCCAATGATGTGCTTGTTCTTTCTCACGGCTTCCGCAAACCCACGCGAGCCACGTTCTTCCTCTCCTTCAATTAGAAACACGATGTCGGATGTTAGAGCTTGCTCAGAGACGAGGTCAGCTACTGCGAACAGGGCAGCGAGCACCGGACCCTTGTTGTCGGACACTCCCCGACCGTACAAATACCCGTCGATGCCTTGCAGGTCGAAAGGATCAGTTTTCCAGTTTCCTTGCTCATTGTCCGCCGCGATCACGTCGTAATGACCATAGAAGAGGATTCTTTTCCGCTTTAGGTTCTCGCTAGGCTTGCCCGTGAATTTGGCATAGACGATGGGGTTGCCCCGGTCTTCGGTGTTGAACATCTCAGTTGAAGCGCCGAACCTCTTGAAAAGTTTACGAAGAAAGGATGCCCCACCACGACAGGGTTCAGCATATTGTGTACTCGATGACACCGTCCTATAAGAAACAAGTCTCTGGAGTGAATCGACCAGCTGCACTGTGCCGTTCCGTTAGCTTGGATTCAGTAATAGGTAGCCGATCAAGGCGCTTACCATCACTTGTGGGCGACAACTCTGCAAGACTGTGGACACAGTCGGTTACATCCCAAACAGCGATGCAGTTGTCATTCCCTCCAGTTACGTAGATACTTCGTCCACGAAAGGATGCAACCGCCGACGCCAAAATCAACTGATCATGAGCTTTCCACCCGCTGATGCATTGATACTTCTTGTTGAATTTCTGTAACTGAAATCAATCGTAGCCTGGACAAGTTCAAGGATTGTACTTTCATACCTTAGCGTAGCCGTTGGATCCACCACTGAAAATGAGACTTTTCGTAGCAGCTAGAGTTAGGACATCTGCACTGTGGGCTTTGACACTTCGAATTAATTGCCGAGTGTCCAAATCCCAAACGTTGATGTCGCCCTCCAGTCGACCACTGTAAAGGAATGTCCCATCGATAGCCATTGCCAAAACCGAACCGTCGCCATTCTCGAGTGTACATACTTCTTGAATTGCTCTGCCGGCAATTTTCTGCAAACTCCACAACTTGATGGTACCGTCACCACCTCCAGAGATGAGAATTTCGGAGTCTGCGTCACACCGACTGATACCGCGCGCCAATAGCATGCAATATACATAACCATAGTGAGCAAACTGCACGATATCATCCTTGTCGATCTCTAGAACCTGTCCGCCTTCTACGCGAAACTCTCCCGAGGAGGGCCGAGGTGTTGAGGCACCGCCAGGACCTTTCGAGTCGAAGAAACGGTGGTTCCGGTGTGACGGATGAGAAGTAGGGTTAAGAGGAGGCCGGCTGTCCTTCTGCGCCAAGTCATACCACTTAACGGCCGTTAGCAGCACTTTCACAAGGCCTTTTTCCCGAGACCCACCTGTATACTGGTATTCTGAGCCCCTAAGTACACCGTCTGCAGTTCCGATGAGTAGGCGACGGAGAAAACGTCACCAACGTCGAAGGTAGAATAAATCGAATAAATTCGGATCAGGGTCCCCGTGCACCATACCTATATATTTCGAGTAAGTATCGACCAGACACAACCTGCTTCGAGCTCGCTTACGTTAACGATGGCGTCGCCAGCGCTCGAGAAGAGAAGCTTGCCATCTTGCGACAAGTACAAGCACAAGACACTGCCTCGATGAGCTGCAACATTGAAGATCCGCTCATAAGTCTCAAGAGACCAGACCTTCTGGAAGTCAGCGCGTAATGTTTCAGTCAACACCGAGGGACGAACCAAGATCTCGCCGCCTTGGGTTCCGGCATATATTCTCTGATCCGAGACTACAAGCGCAAGTATTGATCTCTGGTTTCTGACCCGGTGGAAGAGTGTAGGCTGTAGTCCCTTCGTCTGAGACGATTGCTGCTGTCCACGGTGGGCGACAGCTCCAGGAACACCTTCGCCTATGTCTGAGCTCCCATGTTCTATGTCAGCTACCTCATCGTGATCCATTTGGTAGGAGAGCTCTAGTCGGGACTCTAAGAAACGGCCTGTAGTGCTACAAGGTCGATGGACTTAAGTCTATGCCTGTTCTCGCCTAAGAGAAGGCAGTAGAGCAGACGGATGCAGGTCGGATGGTCTCACTAAAACCTCGGATGGTCCTACACTAATTCTGAACTTTAAGGTTTTTTGTGGAGCTAACAAGCAAGAAATTGAAATTGTGACTGTGTAATTCATTAATAATTCATTACAAATTCATGAAGAATATATTCATAACTAATTAGTGGTTAGGGATTAGTGTTAGGGGGTTAGATGATTAGAATTAGGAAGTTAGGGTTAGCAATATGAAATATATTGAGAATGCATTTCAGATACATTAGTGTGTTTGTGTGTTAGAGGTTAAGTTAGGACTAATATATTGTGAATTGATTAGTAATATATTCAAAGAAATTGAACCTCAGTTGATCTTGAGATGTTTCAGAAGGTCAGATGGTCTCCTGATAAACTCTGTCAAGATCATCTGACATTTTAGTGAGACCATCCGACATGTGTGGTTGTAGAGCAGCGCAGACTTATGTCCTCCGACATCTCAAGCTGTCATAAGCACGTGCGTCTAAGGTTCACGGGAAGCTCCGTTCGGCCCGCCGCTACTACCCCAGGAAAACACAGTTGATGAACACGCCAATCAATCAACAGAGCGTACTGTACTTACCGAGCATTCGACATTCTGGTCTACCGAAATCCAACGTGTCCGGATGGTGGAGAGCCATTGTTGAGACAGGAAGTGGTAATGGGATTGTGGCTCTGGCGTGCAAAGGCACTATTTGAGAATCGTTAGTTTGTGACGGTACCGAAAGGCAGCTTCGGATGATGCTCCCAGAGTTATAAGGAAGCAAGATCAGCAATCCTGCGGTGTATTGTGGTGTACTTGAGTGCACTAGATGGCGCAAGAGCCCTTGAAGCTACAATCTGTAGATGGCAGTCACAGATCTGATGGACACAGCCTTATCTTCAGCCAAGTTGGGTTTACTCTACAGGTCCGCACAAGTCGTATGTGCACCTTCCACATTCAAGTCACGGACAAAGCCTCTAGCTAAGAGCTGGGTGCAATCACTCATCAGACAGGCAATCAACTGAGACGGCAAGGTTCAATATTCGATAAAGGCAGAGTCTGAAGCAGTGCAACAGAACAATCCACACGGTCCCTTGCGCTTGCACAAAGCGTCGCAAACCCTCAGTGAAACCAGGTCTGCCTCTTGTGTACGTATATGTGTTGTTGACTCAGAAGAGCAATCGAAGTATGTGTCAACCAGTGCAACTAATTGCTTCCTCTGGCCATGTTGACGTTGCCAACCATGAGACCCACATACAAGTGAAAACATTGCCATAGAGTGATATCCAAACACTTCCGCCATCCACAAACTCTGGTCCTCAAGAGATGTTCAGAATCATAATAATCCACAATGCAAGCGACCGAGCCAGATATGTTTCTGTATAGTTCGTATCTCAACACATATATGGGCATAGTCACAATCATTATTCGGTTGATCAAGTACGTGTAGCTCCTCCTGAGTTGGACATTCTTTGAAGGCGAAACTTCGGGTGGCGGAGGGTTTTGCAATCACGAAGTATGTGTCTCCGTACATGCAGAAAGAAATCGCCTGACGACTCGTCATCTTGCATGACCGGCATCTCCTTTCAGCTGCTCAGCGCCCAATTGTTCCGGACTGGGCCGTCGCAGAAGAAACAAAGCATAGCCTCACTTGCCGCGCGCCACAGGTCGGCGTCCCATGGTAAACCGAGACCAGGGACAAAGGCCCAGACTGGCCTGGGAGGCGAGCAATCACAAGCTGATAACGAAGAAATCTACTCATTAACAATAATAATAATGTGCGACTTCTGTGAATCTGCTAAGCGCAATGGTGTGCAGTGCAATAATGAATGGCTAACACGGCAGAGCTAATCGTCCAGCTTAAACTTGCTAAACTGTCCATTACGAGTCTGGTCCAATTCTTGTTTGTATGATCAGCTGTTCTTCTTTATATACCTTCAATTCCTTTGTTTGAGCGACATCTGTTTTGGACATATTGTCCTGTCGTCTTATTAGCATTCACCAGGTTTATTTTCTTTGTTAGTTGACCTGCCCGTGAATTGAACAGTCGTCACCTTCACTCCACCTGGGAAGGTCTATATCACGAAGGCGCTTCGCAACTAGAACTCCGCATCAGAGAGGGTCTTTACACTCCGCAAGCGGGTCCTTGCAGTCACCACCGCCAATAATATTCAGTTAGCAGCACAGAGACATGCACGCAGCAGCGATCGGTCAGACCATTGCGGTCGTTGACAAGTCAGGCAAAGTCGTCAGTACGGTAAGTACACCTTGTCCATACCATCTGTTCTACCCGGCCATATCTGATGACTCCTTATTAGAGCAAGCATCTCATCAACGTTTTCAAGGAAGCCAAACTAGCCTATCGAGAACGTAAAGCTGAAATCGTGGCTGAGCGACGAAGTCATTCGGACGAGAAGCGTACGCGACACGCTTTGGAGGCATACACCATTGACGATGATCTCAAATACGCTACTTCTTCGAGAAGGTCTCACCAATCAAGGTCTATGTCTCGACCGAATGGCGAACGCCGTCACTCCAGCCGTTCTACGCACGGCGCCACGAGTCCGACATACCCAACCTTTGACCATCAGTACGAGCAAGAGCGCGAGACCCACACACATGATCTCATTCGGAGTCAGACCATGCAATACGACCAATCGAACGGTATTACCCATCGGGCATCGCTCGGTAGGTCAATGTCTACACCAGCAGCTATAGACATGGATCTAGCGTATGGAGATATCCCACCGCCACTTCCTCCGACTCATCAAGATGAGGAAAAGGAGCTCAAAGGTCTCGTCGGCAAGGTGAAGATGCTACTGGTCGAAGCAGAATGCGCACAGTACTCCGCCACAGCTATCATAGCCAATCTGCAGAAGAATCCCGATGCGATGGCCGCGGTCGCCCTTACGCTGGCTGAAATTAGCAACATCGTGATGAAGATGTCCCCAGGCATTCTCACAGCTCTGAAAGGAAGCGCTCCCGCTGTGTTTGCTTTGCTGGCTAGTCCCCAATTCATGATCGCTGCCGGCGTCGGAGTAGGGATCACTATAGTCGCCTTCGGTGGGTATAAGATCATCAAGAAGATCAAAGCCAGAAACGCGCAAGACGATGGCATGGATGAGATGCTCGAACTAGGTGGCGATGTTAACAAGATCGAGAACTGGCGACGTGGCATAGCCGAAACTGAAGTGGAAAGCACGGGGACAAGTGTTGACGGCGAATTCATCACCCCTCAAGCGGCGTCCATGTCGCGAGTGGCATTGCATGAGCATGAGTCTCGTGAGCAGAGGAAGGAAAGGAAGAATAAGAAACCAGCGAAAACGTCGAAGAGCGGCGGCTCGAAGGGCTCCAAGACCCTCAAGCCCGAGAAAGAGAAGAAGGAGAAGAAACCGTCCCCACTGAGGTTGATGTTCAAGTAGAACTGGTAACGGCCCCTTCATCATAACGGCGTAAGGAGTTCTGGATATCGGCATATACAATGGTGTTTGGGAGCGTGACATCCTTTGTACATTACTTATTAGCTTCATACAAGTATTTGTTTTCTCCCGCGTATTAAGTGTAGTCCCTATGCCTATTGATGGTTCTGTGAAGTCAAAATCATGTTGGCAGAGCCAAGATAATTAACTTATGCTGTTCAAAGCGTACCTCAGGGTTGCTTCGGACTGAGGTTAGGTACCTTTGTACAGCGCCAACCTGGATATAAGCAGCTGCTGAGTAATCCGTACTTAAGCACTTGTACCAATCAGGTCAAACGGTGTCTTTGTCGGGGACAGATGTCCTGTCGCAAAACCTCCAACATGATCTGTCGCAAAAGTGACAGTGGACGATACGTAGCATCGGACTACGTCAGATGACTCAAGTTTATTGTGGCACTCAGAATGAGTGCAGCGGTATACCAGCCAGGTCTGGTGAATGTCAATACGGGGGATGCCGAAGCTCACCATCCAATGAAGCACAATGGCCAAAATCCAGACCATCTGCAGCTGGTGGCCGCGGCACAGGAAAGGTTGGATGCCGGGGTACGGAAGAAAACTCAGGACGGTGATGATACGCGAGATGGTGGAGCGGTCCAACCTCCTGTTGCTCCATCTTCTTCAGTCACCAATGGCAGCCATCTCACGCATATAGCCTGCGGAAGCGGACAGCGGAGTTCTTTCTGCACGCCATCGGAGTCTAGGATAGGTTCTCCGAATTCAGGGAATAGACACGACGTTGATCAAAGGCCTGAAGCGAACGGCGATCATGAAAAGAAGAACAATTCGGAAAGGAGGAAAGGACTGCCTTCGCCGCTTGATCTTCGCAAGACTGTGTCTAATGGGCTTGGACTTCTGCTCTCGCCAGCGTCGACTAGTATGAAGCTGAGTGAAATACCAGAAGAGACAAGCAAGAGAAGGAGTAGTCAAGTGGACTCGCCAGCCATGCAGGGTCTGGAAAAAGAAAAGATTTTGAAGTTATCTCCAGCTCAGATACAGGAGCTCACTTCGTCACCAAAGTCTTTACCTCTCCTTACGGCGCCCGAAGAGTCCGAAAGGTATCCCATTAATCGGTCGAATGACATCCCTCTGGAAGCCGATCGAGCTTCTGCACAAATCGCATCTGATTCCTCTGCCGGAGCTAACGGGCATCACCACGTACAAAGCAGGAAAAGAGCAGGCAGCGCAGTCGTATCTTCTTCGACGTTCGAAGTTTCTAATTCTCGAGGGAGGGTGCCGTTGCTTCCAGCAATCGAAAGTGCTTCAAGCACATCAGTATCGCCGAGGCCTGGCGCCTTATCGCGCACTGTATCTACACCTACCAACTTGAGACGAAAGCATCCGGCAACGAAGCAGAATGGCGCAGTTCCTAACTCGACGCCGCAATCAAGGCCGAGTCGGAATTCACCGGCTCCGTTGCAATTCGATGACTCCAACTCTACGCTTAAACCTACGGTTATGCCCGACCCAATGCCATCTCCCATGCCGATGTCAATACCAATGCCTCCTCTGTCTATTCCGACATATCTTCAACTCGAGCTATCATCAGAAAGACCTTCGCCATTGTACATTCATCGCTCCGTTACCAGTGATTTTCCTTATGAATCATCACGAGTCAAACTAGAACGTCTTCAGAATTTCCTTCTGTTACCACCGCAATTAGAACAGGTTCTGTGGTTTGGCGCACTTGCTTGTCTTGATGCTTGGCTTTACTCGTTTACGATACTCCCTTTGCGGTTCTTGAAAGCGTTGTATGTTTTGGGCCAGTCATGGGACCATAATCTGGCATTAGAGCTCCGCTTCGTATCTGAGATTGTCTTTACCGGTACTGGTCGAATGTGGCGGAGACGAAGGGGAAAAAAGGGTCTCAGCCCCACGGAACAGCCGACAACTGCCGCCGACCGATCTGGTTCTAAGAGAACATTTCCATCCCAGTCCACAACCCAACGGACTCCTGTAGGTTTGGATAGCACTAGTGCGAAACCTTCTCACGGGGAGACAGAGCGAAAACAACGTAGGGGTTCTGCATTCAAGCATCGACGAACCAAGTCTACACCGTCAGCGTTGATGCCAGACCACAAGGCGGATCTTCTCAAAGGCCTGTTGGTCCTGTTCAGCTGCAGTATTTTGATGTATTTCGACGCCAGTCGCATGTACCACAGCATTCGCGGTCAAGCTGCCATCAAGCTTTACGTAATTTACAATGTGCTCGAAGTGGATTACCCTACTTTCCCTACCGTATTTCGGAGCTAACTTGAACATCCAGGTCTGCGATCGCTTGTTCTCCGCTCTCGGCCAGGACGTCTTCGAGTGTTTGTTCTCTAAAGAATCTCTAGAACGCAAGCCCGATGGCCGAAGCAAGATTCTCAGGCCGTTTTGGTTATTCGTCCTTGCGCTATTTTACAACGTGGTGCATGCCACTGCCCTGTTCTATCAAGTCATCACTCTGAACGTAGCGGTCAACTCATACTCGAACGCCCTCCTCACGCTGCTCATGTCGAACCAATTCGTCGAGATCAAGTCCACGGTCTTCAAGAAATTCGAGAAAGAGAACCTCTTTCAGCTCACATGCGCGGATGTGGTTGAGCGGTTCCAGCTGTGGTTGATGTTGATAATCATTGCTTCGCGCAACATTGTCGAAACCGGAGGATTATCCATTACTCTTGGTGGCCTCGGTGGTTCCTTGGGAAGCGCAGTCGGACAAGGTGCTAACGCAAGTCTTCCTTTGAAAGCTGCCAGTATTCTCCCAAAAAGCTTCACAATCTTCCCGAAATGGACGGGGCAAGTCATGGGACCCTTTCTGCTGGTGCTTGGAAGCGAGATGTTGGTGGACTGGTTGAAGCACGCATACATAACCAAGTTCAACAACACTAAGCCTGCCATCTACGGGAGGTTCCTCGACGTGCTCGCCAAGGATTACTACTCCAATGTAAGCAAACAACGCTCATGAAATCCGAACCCGGCTACAGCTAAAATACAACAGGCATTTGCGGACCAGAACCTAACCCGCCGTCTCGGCCTACCCGTCATCCCGCTCTCGTGCCTCTTCATCCGCGCCTCCGTCCAGACCTACCACATGTTCCTCGCCACGCACATGCCCCTCCCCATCCCCTCCACCGCCCGCTCCCTCTCCGTCGAGACCCCCACCCCCGCCTCGCCCGCCACCACCGCCGCCCTGCAACACATCGACCACTACTTCCGCCGCGCCCTCGGCCGCTCCTCCTTCGGCAACGGCAGCGTCGCCTCCCACCCAGGCACGTGGTGGAGCACCGACGACCTGATCGCCTTCATGACCATGGCCGTTTTCTTCCTCGTCTTCTTCCTCGTCCTCCTGGCCTGCAAGCTCGTCCTGGGTATGTGCCTGCTCTCGTTCGCGCGC